>Ga0181575_10000936_pt1 | contig 21072 bp, 19 predicted proteins | sample 101ome_23_FD_145599 | JGI IMG/M metagenome (GOLD analysis project Ga0181575, IMG submission 145599) | Coastal salt marsh microbial communities from the Groves Creek Marsh, Skidaway Island, Georgia - 101411CT metaG (spades assembly) | ecosystem: Environmental > Aquatic > Marine > Intertidal zone... | reverse complement strand
GGCCGCCGCGCAGCTGGGCATTGATCTCGAAGAACGCAACATCTGGGAAAACCCACAGTGGGAGGCAGAACTGCTCGCGGCTCGGGCTCGGGCCACCGTGCCCGTTTTGCGGCGAGTCATCCCGGAGCGTCCTGACGAATGGATGGGCGAGTCGCGCGAGATCATCCGCTTCTTGGCAGACCACGCGTCGAACCCGAATGACGCGTCGGTATCCACTTAGGCTGATCACGGAACGTTATTATCCCTAGCGAAAGACATTGAATTTCCCTCGGGATATAGGGGCGCTGGCCTATCGGTGTCATATAATGAGGATGTACGCAACACAAGTCTAATAACACCCCCGCATGATGAGGTTTTTTAAAAATAAGGCGGTGCCTCCCTGGCAGCGTCTTTTATTTGTGGCGATTTTTGCAACCGCATCCGCATCGGCCCTGGCGCAAACTGCGGACGCTCCTCGACCCGATCAGATCGAGCTAGCGAGCGGATCGGTCCTTTTTGGTGAAATCAAAGGAGCGAGCGGCGGAAAGCTCTCTTTTCAATCAAAGAATGTCGGCCTCATCACGGCTTCTTTTGAAAATATCTCTCATCTTCGTTCCGATAACCCAACGGTTATTAAATTTATGGACGGGCGGGTTATCCGTGTCAACAAACTGGACCTGACACAAACGCCTTTTGACGTCATCACCGAGTCTGGCGTTCAGCAATACTCTCTGACCGAAATCGACGTCATAAACCCAGAGGATTGGTTGTTGGGTCGAGGCATCCACAAAACGGGCAAACTGGCTTTGGCGTACTCAGTAGAAACCGGCAATACCGAAAGCTCAGAACTTGACGTTGATCTCAAGGCATCATGGGCAAACCTCTCTACCCGCTGGAAGTTTCAAGCCTTCGGCGAGCTTGATACCGAGAGCAGTGAAAAAACTAAAGACAAGTACACCGTTATTTTTAAAAGTGATCGATTCCTCTCGAACACGACCCATTTTGGGGCGCGTGCCCTTTTTGAGTCCGATAAGTTCTCCGAACTGGTCCGCCGGGATGTTTTTGGCGTTTACCATGGCAGACAGTGGTATACCTCTCCCAAACTTAATTTCCTCCTCGAGCCGGGGATCGCCTTCGTAACTGAAAAACGGCTCGACGAGAATCGCGAGGAGTTTCCCGGATTTACGTGGACATTCGACATCAAAAGTCGACTGCTCGGCGGGTCAACCGAGACCGAGATTCAACAGCTTGGACTTTGGAACCTAACCAATACGAGGGACTTATCTCTTTACACCCTTGTAAGCGTTACCTATCCGCTGACCCATCGGTTGGGATTGGTCGGGCGACTCGTCTTTGATTACGACTCCGGTGTGCCTCAGGAACTGGAGAGACTCGACAACACGTTCAAGCTGGGCATTTCCTACACCTGGTAATCAGCTGATCATGTGCACCTAACGCACCGGTGATGTAAAAAATCGACCGGGCTTTGCGTCAAAACACCACCTCCTTCTCGCTTTAAACCTTTTGTTAGAGTAGCGGATTAGATACTCAACACAAATGTTGTTCAAAAAAATATAAAAACGGAGGAAGCCCGCATGTCTGATCAAGTGAAATTTTTACTCAGCGAGGACGATCTGCCCCGCTCCTGGTACAACATTATTTCGGATTTGCCGGAGCCGCCTGCGCCGGTTCTGCATCCCGGCACAGGTCAGCCCATCGGACCGGATGATCTTGCCCCCCTCTGTCCGATGGCGTCGATCATGCAGGAGGTCAGCGGCGAACGGGCCATTGATATCCCGGAACCCGTCCGTGACATTTACCGGCAGTGGCGACCGAGCCCACTCTATCGGGCCCGACGTCTCGAAAAAGCGCTCGATACACCAGCGCGGATTTACTACAAATATGAAGGCGTAAGCCCAACCGGCAGCCACAAACCCAATACCGCTATTGCTCAGGCTTTCTTCTGCAAAGAAGAGGGTGTAAAGCGCATCGCGACGGAGACCGGCGCGGGTCAGTGGGGCTCATCATTGGCACTGGCAGGCTCGATGTTTGGGCTAGAGATCGAAGTGTTCATGGTCCGCATCAGCTATGACCAAAAACCCTATCGTCGTGCCTTCATGGAAACGTTTGGGGCAACGTGTCACGCGAGCCCCAGCAACCTGACCGAGTCCGGGCGCAAAATTCTTGCCGAAAATCCTGACAACACCGGAAGCCTGGGGATCGCGATCAGCGAGGCCGTTGAAGTCGCGGCCCAACGCGATGACACCAAATATTCTCTCGGCAGCGTGCTGAACCATGTACTCCTTCATCAGACAGTGGTTGGACAAGAGGCCATGCGTCAAATGGAACTCGCGAACGACTACCCCGACATTGTGATCGGCTGTACCGGCGGCGGCAGTAACTTCGCCGGACTGACTTTTCCATTTATCGGTGCAAAGCTCAGAGGCGAGCAGGATGTGCGCGTGGTCGCAGTCGAACCCGCGAACTGCCCTTCGCTTACCAAGGGAAAGTACGCCTACGATTTTGGTGACACTGGCAATCTCACACCGCTTGTGAAAATGCACACGCTGGGTTCGTCTTTCTTGCCGCCGGCTTCTCACTCAGGGGGGCTGCGCTATCACGGCATGGCGCCACTTGTCAGCCAACTCGTGCATCTTGGAGAAATCCAGCCCACCGCATACACGCAGACAGAGTGCTTCGACGCCGGCATCACTTTTGCAAAAGCGGAGGGGATCGTCCCGGCGCCCGAGGCAAATCACGCCATCAAAGGCGCGATCGTAGAAGCCTTGAAATGCAAATCTGAAGGGCAGTCCCGAGCGATTCTCTTTAATCTATGCGGTCACGGGTACTTTGATATGCAGGCTTATACGGACTACAACGCCGGAAAGCTGCAGGATCATGCTTATGATGAGTCCGAAGTGGCGATGGCGCTCGCGGGACTGCCTTCTGTCGCCTGAGCGCTGCAGCGCTGAGATCCGTTGGGGCGGGCAATGGGCTGCTGGCCCCCGCTGAGCGCCTGAACTAAAATTACGCTCGGGCGCATACTGCGTGGGTGCTCTGGCTACAGATAAGGGCCGGCGCGCGATGCGCCCGCGGAGCCGTGGGGAGCTCGACATCTCGGGCGCGAATTAACCCTGAATCGGGAGAGAAATTAAATGGCATATGTTCTGGATGTAATGATGCGGTGGGGCCATATTGTGTTTGGCGTGGCTTGGATTGGCCTTCTTTATTACTTCAACTTTGTTCAGACGGAATATGTAAAAGAAGCCGACGACGGGGCAAAAGCAGACGTTATGGCGAAACTGGCGCCTCGAGCGCTTTGGTGGTTCCGCTGGGCGGCCATGTTTACCTTTTTAACGGGCTTTGTGCTCCTTGGCTACATCCTGCACATGCGCCTGAGCCTCGCTATTACTCTCGGCGCGTTGATGGGCACGATCATGATGCTGAACGTATGGCTGATTATTTGGCCTAACCAGAAGATCGTCATTGGTCTGGACTCAGGCGATAAAGCGGCGGCCGGACCAAAAGCGGCGCTCGCGTCACGAACCAACACACTATTTTCGCTGCCAATGTTGTACTTCATGGTCGCGTCGGGCCACGCAAGTCCGATGGCCAATGGTGGACTTTTAGGCGGCTCTGATAATTTGGCAGTGAGCAGTTTGGCGCTTCTTATTGGCCTTGCGATTATCGTTGTAATTGAAGCCAACGCGATCTGGGGCAAAATGAACGGCGCGATTCAATCCGTGAAAGCGGTGATTACCTCATCGGTAATCCTCACGGCCGTGATGGCGGGCGTCGTTTATTACGTCTAAAAAATATCCGTCACCTAAAAAAGGGCGCCAACAGGCGCCCTTTTTTATTGCGAAGCTCATCCCGCCTGCTGATTTCGGCCGCCTTTTACACGCCCAAGAAACCACGCGAATGCTCGGATCAGTCTGTAGATCTCAACAGCTCGTCGAAATGAGATCGTTGCGTTGCCATGCGCCAATAAACTGCTGACACAAAGCCGGTGAGGGACTCCCGTTGTAGCCAAAGAAGCGCTCAGCCATCGTGATTGATCTGCCGGAATCACACGGTCCTCTCGTCCATGCAGCAGGAATACCGGACACATCGAATCGGGAAAATTAATTGCGGTCGAATATCCTGACCAAGAATGCTTAAAAAGATTCACGACTTTTTCGTAAATCTCGCCACACGACTGTGGCTCGGCCAGTATGCGCAGCACAGACGCTTGCTTCGGGCTGGCGCTATCGAAAAGCTGGTCCAGTGGTATAGCCCGACTATTTTGGATTGCTGATTCATGAATTGCGCGATCCAGCAGATCTAACGTATCGGCATCGTAGGAACCGATCTGCTCAAGATAACTTCTCACGATAATTAGCTTTCCATAAGGATCTGCGATCGGAGACGTCAGCAAAAAGCGCGCCACCTTTTCGATATCAAAATAACCACCAATTAATCCGATGGCATTTAAGCGCTTACACAGCGCAGCTTCGGTTGCTGCCGCGAGCACAAAAACACTGGAAAAAGACACGGACATCAACGCCAGATGAGGCGTGGTAACCAGATTCGAATCCTTGGCAAGCGATATCAGAAGCTCCTTTATCTCCGAGGGCTGCTCCGTAGTGATGCGAAGCGCCCGCAAGCTCGGCACATCGGGAATCAAGACACGAAGGCCTGCTGATTGCAGGGCAAATCCAAATCGCCGCAGACGCGGATCCTCGCGACCATAGATGCTGAGACCGGGCGTAAAAATTACCGTTGAACTTGGAGCCGTGGGCGGCTCATATATATCCACGAGGTAGCCACGATGCGACTCCAGCCGAGACGGGACCCCGCTCAAATGATTATGGAAGCGACCCAGTAACCGAATGGCGCCTAACCAGTCATGGCGCGAGTGATCGCGGGGAGCAAAGAGAAGCATTTTGTAACCAATGAGATCGTGGCTAGAGCCGAACGATCCCTTTTGGCGTAGTGAACTCAGCGGCCAACGATGGAGCCTGTCCCGGATCCGCACGGCAGTCGATGCTCCCCAGAAGGTCCATAGCGCTCAAGGTCTCGCGAACCGCTTGGTCATCCGGTAGCGTTGCGACGAGCGTCGATAACCGGCAGTGCCCGCCAGCAAGCGCTTGGGCCGGATGGATATCAGTATCCCACTGGATGACATGCGGCAAGATGCCATCCGCAAAACAACGACCGTCGGGAGAGAAAGCAAACTGCCACCGCAGGGAGCCGCGGCTCATGGGCTTAACGTCCGCGTCGGCATACGCATCTAATTCAGACAATCGATCAATACAGTCTGTGCGAACGACCCAGGTTAGCAGTTGTGGTCCGCGCTGAAGCTTTTCTGTCGTGGTGTCGTGATCAAGAGAAAACCATCTCGGCGATTGGGGCGCTTCGCCCTCGGGGTCAATAGCGATAATCTCAAGATAAACGCCGTCGCCAAGACCGAGGAGTGCGTTATGCGTACCCATCGCGCCATGCCGACCACCCTCCCGAGGCGCTTCGCCCAGAAGATCACCCACGAATTGCCTCCCCTCATCAAGCGAGCGGGCCCCGATAACGACATGATCAAGCTGGCAAGGTAAGCGATGCGTCACTCAATCGACTCCTGCGGAGGACTCCAGCCATCGCCCAGCGCCTTTTGCATGATCACCGAGTCAATCCAGCGGCCGAACTTCCAGCCAACGTCCTTTAGGATTCCAATCTGCTTGAAACCCGCTCGCAAGTGCAGCTGAATAGATGCCCTGTTGTCGCTGTCGCCAATGATGCCAATCATTTGCCGCGCACCCCATAATTGACAATCCCCAAGGATTCGCTGGAGCAATAACGATCCCAGACCGGCGCGCTGGTAAGCCGGCGCCACATAAACCGAATGCTCAAGGGTATAGCGATAGGCCGGGCGCGACCGATACGGCAAGACGTAGGCATATCCTGCTATCCGGTCATCCTTGATGGCAACCAAGTAAGGAAGTTGAAACGAAAGTACCGAGACCCAGCGCGCTGTTATTTCTTCAAGCGTTGGTGGTTCGAGTTCAAACGAGGCAGATCTGTGCAACACTTCATCGGCATAGATAGACTGCACCGCAGCGAGATCGGACTTTTCAGCCGCTCTCACGATGTAATCGCGCCCCCCATCAATGAGTCCGCGCATGTTTATTCCTCTTTTTTTAAGGAGGTCTTATTGTCATCGCTACCTGGCATAAAAAAAAGGCCGGCATTTAGCCGGCCTTTTGTCTCGACCGCAGCGCGCGGCCACCTGAAGAATTAACCCAGCAATGGCGCAATGACGAGCGAGACAATCGCCATCACGTTGATGAGAATATTCATCGCGGGGCCGGAGGTATCCTTGAAAGGATCGCCAACCGTATCACCCACAACGGCCGCTTTGTGAACATCAGAGCCTTTGCCGCCCAGATTGCCCTTCTCGATGTATTTCTTGGCGTTATCCCACGCGCCGCCGGCGTTGGCCATGGTCAGCGCCAACAGCACACAACCCAACAGGGCGCCGCCCAACATGCCACCGAGTGCTGCGGGGCCTAAGGTAAAGCCGACCACCACTGGCGCTCCGACCGCGAGCACACCCGGGGGGACCATACGCTTAAGTGCGGCCGTGGTTGCGATCTCCACACAACGGTCCGTATCCGGCTCCGCGTTGCCATCCAGAAGTCCAGGGATCTCTTTGAACTGGCGACGGATCTCGCGAATCATATCGAAGGCCGCATCACCAACCGCCGTCATCGTCATGCTGCTGACGAGAAACGGAAAAATACCGCCAAGGAACATGCCGGCCAGGACCACAGGATCGTTGATCTCCAATTTGAAATTGGGAACATGGAATGCCACGGTCTCGATGTACGCGGAGATAATGGCGAGCGCCGCCAGCGCTGCCGCGCCGATTGCGAATCCCTTGCCAATAGCTGCCGTGGTATTTCCGAGCTCGTCCAGAGTGTCGGTAATTTCGCGAACTTCTTTACCAAGACCCGACATCTCGGCGATACCGCCCGCGTTATCCGCAACAGGACCATAGGCATCGATCGCCATGGTGATACCGACCGTGGCCAGCATACCCACCGCGGCGATACCCACGCCGTACAGACCAGCAAGTTCACTGGAGATCAGGATGATTGCGCAAAGCACTAACACCGGCACCACGACCGACTGCATACCCACCGATAAGCCTGTAATCATGATCGTGGCTGGACCGGTTTCCCCGGCGCCGGCGATCTTGCGAACCGGCTTGCCCGCGGTGTAATACTCAGTCACGAGACCGATAATGATGCCGCCAACCGCGCCGACAACGACCGACCACCAGATATTCAGACTAACGTCTGACCAGTGAGTCAGACCCAGGGCCGCCACAATAAAGATCACCGACGAGCCAATCGTCCCGGTCCGCAAGGCTTTATCTGGTGCACTGCCTGAGGAACCCTTCACAAGCGCAATCCCGGCCAGCGAACACAGGATGCCGACTGAGGCCAGCGCCAGCGGCATGAACATCAATTTGGATTGATCACCGTTAGCAAGCACCGCAATAACTTCTGGCGCAAGGGTTGCGGCAATCGCAATGGAGGCAATCATTGCGCCGCAATAGGATTCGAAAATATCCGAACCCATTCCGGCCACGTCACCCACGTTATCGCCTACGTTATCAGCGATCACGCCCGGGTTTCTTGGATCATCCTCAGGTATTCCGGCCTCAACCTTACCCACCAGATCCGCGCCGACGTCTGCACTTTTTGTAAAGATTCCGCCACCCACACGGGAGAACAAGGCGACTGAGGAAGCGCCCATCCCAAAGCCATGAATCACATGCGCCGTGTGCGGATCACCGCCAAACGCGAGGTACAGCGCCCCGAGGCCTAAAAGTCCCATGGCAGCTACTGTGAGCCCCATGATTGAGCCGCCAAAGAATGCGACCGTCAGGGCCGCCGGGGCTCCGCTTTGCGCCGCAGCGGTGGTGGTGCGCACGTTTGCGCGTGTCGCGGTGAACATTCCGATATAGCCGGCGGTTGCCGAAGCGAGCGCTCCCACAAAAAAAGCAACTGTCGTTTTCCAGCCCAGATCGGAAATGAAAATCAATACGCCGACGATCAGCACAAATACAGCGAGGTAAGAGTACTCACGACGCATAAAGACCATAGCGCCGCGATGGATCTTTTCGCCTATTTCGGCGACCTTACCGGTGCCGGCTGAGTACGACAGCACGGAACGGTAAACGGCGAACGCGGCCAGCAACCCCACTACGCCCAGAATCACGGGTATGACAGCAATAGAAGACATGAACGACCCCCCCAGAGAATAAGAAACGGTGTCTTGAAGTGGCGCCCGACTCGGGCGAAAGACGGGCGCGATGTTACCATAGTTACACCGCGCTCAAACGATGTTCGGCCGGTTTTTACGCCTAAAAACCGGTATTTGCGGATTCTTTACGGTTGCGGCTTTTTTATTTTCGCTTGCGCGCGCGCGGATGCGCCTGGTCATAGACCTTGGCCAGGTGCTGGAAATCGAGATGCGTATAGACCTGGGTCGTTGAGATGTCAGAGTGGCCCAATAACTCCTGCACAGCACGAAGATCTGAGCTTGATTCGAGCAGATGGCTCGCGAAGGAATGCCGCAACATATGGGGGTGAACCGATCGATCTAAACCCTGGCGTCGGGCCCAGTGCTCGACTCGCTTCTGAATCGAGCGCGGCGCTAATCGAGCGCCGCTTTGGCCGATGAAAACCGCGGGCTCCATAGGTTCCGACAGAAAAACGGGCCTTCGCTCTAACCAGGCCTGTAGCGCCTCTGCCGCGTGTCGACCTACCGGCACGATACGGGTCTTACCCCCTTTGCCCGTGATAACGATGGTTCGGGCAGACAAATCAATATCAGCAATATTCGTACGCGCCAGCTCTGACAAGCGTAATCCCGAGGAGTAGAAAAGCTCAAGCATGGCACGGTCCCGATAGTCGCGGTCGGACACCGGCTGGATGGAGACCAACTGAGTGGCCTGCTCGATGTTGAGCGTGCTGGGCAACTTCCGCTCGCCGCGTGGCGCGCTGATACCCTCAAACGGATTAGCCGCGACGGCTTTTTCTCTCAGAAGAAATCGATAGCACGATCGAGCAGCCGAGAGGACCCGTGCGATCGACCGGCTCGAGAGTCCCGCGTGCCTTAAAGCGGCGGCAAACAATCTTGCCTGGGGGGTAGCCAACTTCTTGAGGTCTTGAATTCCACGCTGTTGCGCGAATGCGGTGAGGCGCGATAGATCCGAGCGATACGCTGCCACCGTATTTACCGAGAGTCGGCGCTCATACTGGAGATGATCGATGAACTGATCAAACGGATCTTGTTTGGTGCCCATGGCGGTCGATCAGGTAGGATGAAATCGCGCACAGGCTGCGCTCACCACACCCCCAAGGCCTTCAAGCAGAGCGGTATCCATATCATGGGCGTAGTGCTTTTTGTCCTCAGCGATCAGAATCATCCAGCCGATCAGCGCGCGCGCCTGTCCGGTAATCGGCAATACAGCGCCTGAACCGTTTCGAAAACGATCCAGCCCATCACGCTGAGCGATGACATCGGCAGAGAGCGGCACCTCCACGAGGCATGACCGGCCGGAAAGACGCTGAGCCAGCGATATCGCGCTCTCGTCGTCGGCGGCGATCAAATGTGCCAGGGGAATGTGTTGCCGGCCCCGCGCGTCCAAGAATCGGATTTCAACCGCCGCGAGATCGAATTCCGATTGCAGGCGCTCAGGGAGCGTCTGCAGCAGCTCGGGCAGATCTTTTGCCAAAACCACGGTTTCAAAAAGTCGCTGAAGTCGTTGCTGAAGGCGGACGTTCTGACGAGCCGCTTCGACGAGGTGCTTCAGATGCTTGCGCTCGATCGTGAGCTGGTCACGTAACGCCACAACTTGCCGCTCCACCAGCGAGACCGTCCGCCCCCGCGCTGAATGGGGAATCACGAGTTCCGTCAACAGCGCAAGATGGCGTTCAAAAAAATCGGGATGAGCGCGCAGGTACGCAACCACTGCGTCTTCGCGAAGATCGTCACCTGCGTCACTGTCTTTGGGGTGAGGGTCCATCTCAATCCACCCTCCAAATCCCTTCAAATACGGTCTCGGTGGGCCCGCTCATTCGAACCGGGCCTTGGCCTGCCCATGACACAATCAATGTTCCTCCGGGCAGATTAACCTGAACGGAATCGTTAATTTTCTGCCATCGATGCGCCACCGCGACGGCCGCACAGGCTCCACTTCCGCACGCCAGTGTTTCGCCAACGCCTCGCTCCCAGACGCGCAGATTAATCTCGTTGCGGCTGCAGAACTCAACAAATCCCACGTTCGTTCGCTCAGGGAATTGAGGATGTCGCTCTATCGCTTCGCCCCATACGGCCACGGGGGCTCGATCAATATCCTCGACCGCAATCACCGCATGCGGATTACCCATCGACACCACACCCATCGATACGGTCTCACCGCCCACTTTAAGCTCATAGCGGTCGGCTTGCTCGTCAGCCACGAAGGGGACTCGCTCTGGTGTAAACACCGGCGCCGCCAGATCCGCATTGACGATCTGCTCATCGACCATCTCCAGGCGAAAGCGCGTACTGATCGTTTCGATCTCCAAGATCTTGTCGGTCGTAAGGCCCTGAGCGTGAAGATAGCGACCGAGGCAACGCGCGCCATTGCCGCACTGGCCAGACTCGCTGCCATCAGTATTAAAGATGCGCATGAAAAAATCGGCGCCGTTCTTTGCGGGCTCAGCCACAATCAACTGATCAAAACCGATGCCTCGATGTCGGTCGCCGATGGTTCGAACCGTGTCCACATCCAGGGCAAGCGGCGACGTCACGGCATTCAACATGACGAAGTCGTTGCCGAGCGAGTGCATTTTGGTGAAGCGCAAACCGCCCGCTGAGGTCACGATGAGAGGCCCTATTGCCGGAAGACCCGATAATTATAGTAGTTGCAGCTCGCCCAACCGACGCGCCGTGAAAAACCGCCTATGACGTCACGGTCTCAGGATTCGGACAGAAGGCTAACCAGTCCACACTGGAGTCCGCAATAGCGACAAACCAGGGATTCAGAATATCTTCTTTGTTGTACCGCAATGTTGCTCCGTCACAGTCCACCAACTGCCCACCCGCCTCATTAAGCACACAATGGGACGCGCACGTGTCCCACTCAGAGGTAGGAGCCAATCGCGGGTATACGTCGGCGTCACCCTGCGCGACCAGACACACCTTCAACGCGCTGCCCATGCTCACAATCTCGGGATCACGACCGCTGGACATTGCGAAGGCATCACGAAAGGCATCGACCGCTTCGCCCGCATGAGATCGACTGGCCACCATTCTCGGCCGGTTGGCGTCATAGGGAGCGATCTGTATCTTCTCCGGCGCCTGATCACCCACCTGCCGCCATGCGCCTTGTCCGTGGGCAGCGAAATAGCACGTTTTGAGATACGGGCTGTACACCACGCCCAGCATCGGCTTGCCCCTCTCAGCGAGACCGATGTTAACGGTGAACTCTCCGTTTCGGCTGATGAACTCCTTGGTTCCATCGAGTGGATCAACCAACCAGACGACGTCATCACTCAGGCGAGCAGGATCATCAAGATCATCCGACTCTTCCGAAACAACCCGAATGTCTGGGGTGAGCGCGCTTAGCTCCTCAACGATGAGATCATGGGCGCGGTGGTCAGCCGTGGTCACCGGCGAGCCATCTGCTTTCTCGATGATGTCATATTCTTTTTCGTAAACCTCGAGAATAACGTCCCCAGCGGACCGAGCCAGCGTCACCACTGACTCGATAGGGACACTGCCTAAAGCCGTCATAAGCCCGCTCGCTCCTCAAAAAGATAGGTAGCCAGAAGACTTCGGGCATCAGTGAAATTAGGCTCCTTACGCAAATCCGCGAGCGCACTAACCGGCCATTGCACCAATTCGAGGGGCTCCGGTTCATCGCCAACGAGGGGGGCAGGGAACAACTCGCGGGCAACAAAAAGATGCGTCCGATAATTCGAATACGCCGGTGTTAACGCCACGGTCTCCAATTTATCAAGGCGACGGGCGTCCATTCCGATCTCCTCACGAAGCTCGCGTCGTGCTGCCTGCTCGGGCGACTCACCGCGATCGATACGTCCCTTCACAAACCCCAGCTCATAGCGCTCTACCCCGACCGCATACTCGCGGATCAAAAGAAGCCTATCGGGGCTTAAGACTGGAACAACCATAACAGCACCCTCGCCTTGTCCCACAAGTCGCTCGAAGGTTCTGGCCTCGCCATTCGCAAAAAGCAACTCGACCGCTTCCACTGCAAACAGCCGAGTTTGCATCAGCGGCGTGGTGCTCTGTATTTGTGGCGCCGGGCTCATTATCGTAAGGCGGTCACGCGCGGGGTGGATGAGAGACAGATTATCGCACCCGATCAGGCGGTACAACTCGACCGGCGGGTCAGGCAGTTATTTAGAGGGCCTTTCAGCACGGGCGCTAGAATCAAGCCATCAGACGAACCGATATGCTCTATTTATGCCATCATGATTGACTGGTCCCATGTGGATAGCGTGTTTCTTGATATGGATGGCACGCTCCTCGATCTTCGATTCGATAACTATTTTTGGCGGGAGTTCATCCCCGAACGCTACGCCACCGACCAGGGACTTGATCAGACCAAGGCACGTGAGGCCCTGCTCGGTCTGATGCGATCGCTCCAGGGCACGCTCAACTGGTACTGCACGGACTTCTGGAGTCGTGAGCTCGGGCTCGACGTCCTTGCGCTCAAAACGGAGTGTCGTGATCTCATTCAAGTTCGCCCCGGCGCCAAAGCGTTTCTACAGGCGCTCGACGCCAGTCCCCTACGGGTGGTCCTCGTGACCAATGCCCCGCCGGAGACCATTGATCTCAAGATGGCGGAAACGGGAATCCGCCCGCACTTCAATCAAATCATCAGTTCTCACCAGTTTGGATGCCCAAAGGAAGATCCTGATTTTTGGCCCCGACTGGCGGCCATCGAACCCTTTGTTCCCAAAAGAACCTTGTTCATCGATGACAATCTGAGCGTACTGCGGGCGGCCCAGGCATACGGGATAGGCCACCTTTTCGCGGTACCTAATCCGGATTCGGGTCGTCCTCCGGCATCAACTGAGGAATTTGCCGGCCTATCAACCTTTGAGGACTTGACCCAACGGCTGCACCGGACCTGGAATCGCTCACCATCCGGATCAGGCGGAAAGTAAGTCCATGGCCGACTTGCTGGATTCGATCACCGAATCGTTCTCGAAACGGTTGCCGGACCCGGGCCTTAAGGCCGATACGGAACAGCTGCAGGCCATTCAGGCCAGTACGCAGATCATGCACCCTATCCTTGCCTACCTCGACCGCCGCGCAAAGCAGCGTCGCGGACTCCGTCGATTCGTGACCTGGCTTGCCGGACCACCCGCGGCTCCTCGCGGACTCTATCTATGGGGCACGGTGGGGAGAGGCAAAACCCTTTTGATGGACGCTCTGATCGACTGCCTCGATTCGCACCTATGCCGTCGCGTGCATTTCCATCGATTCATGCTTGAGGTACATGAGCGGCTGAATGCTGCCCGCCAAACAGAAGCCGACCCCTTGCGAAAAGTAGGTCGGGACATAGCGCTCCGCACACAGGTGCTCGCTCTTGATGAATTTCAGGTATCGGACATTGGGGACGCGATGATTCTCTCGGGTCTGCTCCACGCCCTGATAGAGCACCACGTAATACTGCTGATGACATCGAATACACGCCCCTCAGAACTTTACGCGGGAGGCCTTCAGCGCGATCGATTTATCCCCGCTATTTCACTGATCGAGACGACGACGGCATCGGTTGAGTTAACAGGGAATCGAGACTACCGATTAGAAAAGCTGGGTGCCTGGCCGTCTTACCATGTGCCTGACACCCCTGAAGCAAACCAACAGATGCAATCACTCCTCTTTCAAATCGACCCCATGTCCGCGTGCCCAGCCGAGCCTCTGACCCTTCATGGGCGTACCATTTCCGCGCGCGGGGCCGGTGACGGAGTCGTCTGGTTTGATTTTGCTGCACTGTGCGACGGTCCTCGATCGAAACTCGACTATGTCGACTTGTCAAAGCGCTATCACACCCTACTGCTGAGCGGTGTCCCCCAGATGCACGATGATGACGACAATGCCGCTCGACGATTTATTGAATTGATTGACGAGCTTTACGATCGCCGGGTAAACGTGGTGCTCTCGGCCGACGCTCTGCCCGATGCGCTTTATCTTGGGCAACGCCTGCGCGATGATTTCAAACGGACAACAAGTCGTCTCGTTGAATTTCAGTCGGCTCACTATCTCGCCCAGGCACATCGCCCCTAGGATAACGACTGCTCAGTCGATAGCCACGCCCCAGCGGATGAGTTGATTGGCATACCACGCATGAAATTCGTGAACGCTAGGCTCCAAGGCTGCGCAGATCCGACCCGGTTGCGCCAGCCGCGATGACATGCCGATCTGCTGGGCCTCCAGAACGGCAATATCTTCATCCATCGCGATTCGCATACGCTCCTGATATCGGTCCAAGGTCCGCTCAAAGCCTTCCGCCGCCAAGGCGCTGGGGTCAAACAGCAAACTGAGCCGAACCGCTGTTCGCGCAGGAGCCAGAGGCACCGTCTCCAACATCCAGACCGCATCACGAGACGCGGCAAAACTCAGGTTGGGATACACCCATGTGTAGCGCGTACCATTCCTCAATCGACCGGAGAGTCCCGGCAGCGTGGGCAACGGAGGCGCATCGGTGCCCAGTACGCCTACGCTGACATCCTTTGCATGCTCACCAAATTGGCTGATAAACGCGCCAGAGGAATGATCGGGCGGATCCGGGTCCCGGTAAAAACCGGATAGCGTTCGGGGGTGCACCTTTCTGAGATGGTAGTACTCATTAAACACTTCGATAAAGAGCTTCCAGTTACAGGAGACCGTGAACTCCCGACGACTCGCTGTCTTCATATCAGCCAATCGCCACGGCGCATGCAGCATCTCAAAATTACCGAGCCAGTCATCAATAGGCATCGACTCAGAACCGATATGAGCGAACACAAATCCCGCTCTCACGGCGGACGACACGGCCACCAGGCCAAATTCAGACATGTCGAAATGGGTCGCGCTTTCCATGCGGGGCGCCGCTGTTAAACGACCATCCAGCGCATAACACCAGCCGTGAAACGGACAGGCGAGTTGCCGGGTCTGACCTCGACCATCTGGTAGCAGGCGCATCCCGCGATGCCGACAGGTATTGGCAAACACTCTTATCTCACGATCGGTGCCCAAGATCGCCACCAGCGGGGTATCCGCAACGGTAAGCGCCACATAGTCGCCGGGATGCTCAAAATCATCCGCCCGACCAAAACCTATCCACCCGCCTGCAAACAGATGCTCCTGCTCAAGCGTGAAGATCCGAGCGTCGCGGTAACAGGCCGGCGGCAATGAATAGGCCTCGTTCGCCGGGCGCTTGACCTTATCGAGTGATGACATACGCCCATCATAACGGCTGTCCGGGGCAATGAACCGGATAAGTCGCGTTAAACCTCAAGACGTCATTTCTTGAACGGCGCCTAGAACATCTCTTGCGGGTCGATATCAACAGACCAACGGACCCGCCTGGCCTCAGCCAGGGATTCAAGACTCTCCAGCCACTCATCCAGAAACTGATGAAAGGCTGTTTCTCTCGCGCCGGTAATCAACAGCTGCGCTCGGTAGCGCCCCGCGCGGCGTTCCATTGGGGACGGTGTGGGGTCAAATATCTCGACGCCGCTTTGTGATCGGGTCAGCCGCGCCTGATTGGCGGCGCGGCGAAGAAATCGTAAGGGCTGATCGGCGGCCGGCGATTCCGCTCGCAGCAGGGCAAATCGACAGAAAGGCGGGTAGCTCGCCTGCCGGCGTTCATCGAGAAGAGAGGCTGCAAAACCGGCAAAATCGTGAACCACGACCCGACTGAGGGCTTCATGATTCGGGTGAGCGGTTTGAATCAGCACATCGCCCGATTGATCGCGCCGTCCGGCTCGTCCAGCGACCTGAATGAGCTGCTGGAAAAGGCGCTCGGGACCCCGAAAATCAGCGCTGAAAAGATTTTGGTCCGCGTTCAAAACGCAAACGAGCGTCACTCCATCGAAATCATGTCCTTTTGAGAGCATTTGGGTGCCCACGAGGATATCAACGCGGCGCTCCCGTACAGCCGCCAATACCTCATGCAGTTGATCTGAAGACGAAGCCGAATCGCTATCGAGCCGGGCGACCACAGCGTCTGGAAAGCGCTTGGCAAGCGCCTGCTCGATACGCTGCGTTCCCTCCCCTGAAAAGTACAGATCCTCGGCCTCGCACTCGGGACATTCATCTGGAGCCCTGGTCTGGCTACCGCAATGATGGCAGATCATCCGGTGGGTGCGCCGATGCAGCGTCATCAGGGCGTCACACCTTTTGCACGCCGCTTGCCAGCCGCATTGCCCGCATCCGACGACCGGCGCAAATCCCCGCCGGTTCACGAAAACAAGGGTCTGCTCGCCTTTTGACAGACGCTCTTTAATTGCCAGGACCGCCGCTGGCGAAAGACCGTCCGTCGCGGCCTGATGGTTCATATCGACTAAAGCAACCCGGGGCAAATCAGCACCGCCTGCGCGCTGGGGCAAGCGAAGGTGTGCGTAGCGCCCGGCAAGAACGTTCGCGAGACTCTCCAGCGAGGGCGTTGCCGTTCCCAGGATCACCGGGATATCGGCCATCTGCCCGCGCTTTACCGCCAAATCCCGCGCGCTGTAACGAAAACCATCTTTCTGCTTGTAAGAAAGATCATGCTCCTCGTCCACGACAATCAGACCCGGGCGAATCAGGGGCGCGAATATCGCCGAACGTGTCCCCAAAATCACCGAAGCCTCTCCCGTACGGGCTTGCCACCAGGCGAGGTGTCGCGCCGTGTCACTCAATCCGGAGTGAAGCACCGCCATGGGGGCCTGAATATGTTCACGGAATCGAGAGACGAGCTGAGGGGTTAGCGATATTTCGGGGACCAGCACGAGAGCCTGCTTCCCGCGCTCAACAACGGCCTGAACACAATCAAGATAAACCTCGGTTTTGCCGCTGCCGGTCACGCCGTCCAGAAGATGCGTCCCATAGGAATCGAACCCCTGCTTGATACGCTCACAAGCGGCGTGCTGCTCTGGATTAAGGGAGGTTTTCGGTCGAAGGGCCTGCGGCCGGGGCTCGTCGGGGATAAAGCACTCGATCCAGCCCCGCTCGACCATACGATGAATAGCGTCTGATGCGCCTGATAGCTCTCGACCCATGTCCTGTCGCGACACGCCGCTTGAGTCCGCCCGAATGAGCGTTTCCAGGAGATGGCGCTGGCGGCGGCTTCTTGGGGGTAACTCATCAAGCGCCCGGCGACCCGCAGCCAAAATGCGAACATGCTGCCGACGTACGGGCTCCATCGATCGATCCCGACGAAGCGCAACAGGCAGCGCGGCTTGCATAACGTCCCCAATCGGATGGTGGTAGTACCGTGCAGCCCACAGAAGCAACTCAAAAAGCTCCGGGGGAATAACCGGTTCAGGGTCCAGAACCTTTGAGATCTCGCGAAGTTTTGCCGGATGAAGGCTACTTCCTGAAGGGGTGCCGCAAACCACTCCGACTACCTTGCGTTTTTGCAAAGGAACAAAAACACGCGCACCGATTGGGGGCATGGAATCGGCATCGCCCAACCGGTAATCAAACAACCGACGCAGCCTTACAGGCAAAGCAACTTGGATGATTCTTTCGTTCAACTCAGAGGACCAGCGTTATCGGAACTCGCTAATTTATCGAAAGGACCTTCTGTCTCGTCGAAGTAAAGCCACTTAAATGTTTGAGACGTAGAGAAGAATCGTGTTTGCGCACATCGCCTGTGGATAAGTTTGTGCACAACTCACTCATGTAGCCCGTTTTTAAACTAACCAAAAGCATGGCTTAAGATATGCCTAAAAATTAGGCATGCTTTTTTATTCAATTTTTCAATGTTTTAGAAAAATTCGGCCTAAAGTTTGCAAGAAAGAGTCAAATGCTTCTCAGCGGGCGCGCCCAACGAGTCGCTTGTGCAAAACACCTGTCGAGAACCTCGATTTTAAGAAAAACATTAACCTTTTTTGTTCAGTACCTTAGGCGTAAGTTCTGATCGAGCGTGACAAAATCAGGGTGCATATTCATCTTCATACACAACCCTGAGGCTTTTTGTTATTCCCCGTCGCCGAGGAATGAAGGGTAGCGCGCTGTAGTTACCCTGAGGCAGAGGTAGCTATTTCTATAGCACCGTACTCATAGCACCGTAATCGCGCGCGGCATTTTTCAATGGCGCGGTCTGCAGCCGCTGCTTCTAAACCAGGTCGGTGGCTCAGGCGCTGAAAATACGGCGGGAGAGGCTAACGCTGGATCTTACCCAGTCTACAGACGCACCTCACACCTCGATGGAGAGATAAATCAATCCGGGCGCTGACGCGTCAGAATTTCTCCGAAGCTCACGTACTCGCTTGCCCCCAGCCTTCCAATCGGGTTAATCCGATCCGCAAGAATCTTCATCCGCCCCTTGGCATCCTCTCCAATCACAGAATCATCCACGAATACGCCATGTACCTCGCCTAATATTAGGGATTGGGGCCCGTTGCCCAGATAGTGAATATCGTAGACCGAGCAGGCAAAAGCCACCTTGGCACAGGTTAGGCGAGGCAGTCGAGACCCATCGAAAGCGGTCGTCTCGAGGCCAAGGGTATCGACCTCCGATACCCCTGGTGCAAGATTTGCCGAGGAGGCGTTCATTTCGTCGATTTGCGCGAGACTTGAGATGTGAACAATAAAATCCTTGCGGTCCCGGATGTTGTCCCGAGTGTCCTTCACCGCGCCGTCCGGCTTTACACCCGCCGAGATCATAATCAGGGGCGGATCGCTGCAAACCGCATTGAAATAAGAATAAGGCGCCAGATTGAGGCTGCGATCTGGATTTTCCGAGAGGATCCACGCAATCGGACGCGGTATCACCGTTTGCGTCATGGTGATATAGATTTCCTGGGGCTTCATCTCCCCGAAGTTGATATACATGCCTATCTCCGCCGTTCAAAACGACCCATAAAACCAGGGTCAGATGATTTTTCGTAGTTCATATTCGAGGATACCCTCAGCGCCCTCTTCCCGAAGCTGGGGAATCAGTGAGCGGACCTGCTCGCGATCGACGACCGTTTCCAACGCCACCCACTCCGAATCAGCCAGATCGCTGACGGTGGGCGCGTGAAGACTCGGAAGCAGGGCCATTATGGATGCCAATTTGTCCCTGGGCGCATTCATCTTCAGAGCCACCTTATGATGGGCCGCAAGAGAAGCTTTCAGCAAAAGCGCGATGTCCTCGATCTTTCGTCTTTTCCACGGATCCGCCATCGCGGCCGCACTCGCAATCAGGCGCGTATGGGTGTGAAGCAGATCGCAAACAATCCGCAGTCCGTGCGCACGAATGGTGCTGCCGGTCTCGGTGATCTCCACCACGGCGTCGACCAATCCCTCGACCGCTTTAGCCTCTGTCGCGCCCCAGGAGAACTCGACCTCGCAATCGATGCCGCGTTCGCTCATGTAGGCCCGGGTGAAATTGACGAGCTCTGTCGCAACCCGCTTGCCGCGTAAATCCTCGATGCTGTGGATGTCCGAGTCCTGCGGCACCACTAGCACCCACCGACAGGGCTGGTCGGAGCTTTTGGAGTACACCAGATCGCAAACCTCTTCTACCTCAGCCCCGCTGTCCAGAATCCAGTCGAGCCCCGTCAAACCGACGTCCAGTACGCCTTTGGATATGTAGGTGGCCATCTCTTGCGAGCGGACCAGCGCGCACGAAATTTCAGGGTCGTCGATACTCGGGAAATAATTCCGCGAGCGCGGCTGGATCTGCCATCCCGCCTGGCGAAAAAGCGCGATCGTTGCCTCCTCGAGACTCCCCTTGGGAACGCCGAGTTTCAATTTATTCATGAAAATTAGGGATTACGGCTGAAAAACAGCCCTAAATTATCGCATAGCCGGTCGTGAGACCGAAGTCGGCTCCGATCAGCCTTTGAGTTTGCGCACCAGCGGCAGAATTTGCTCCTCGATCACTCGAGCATCGACGGGGCCAATGTGTTTAAAGCGGATAGTCCCGTCAGCATCAATTACAAACGTCTCAGGCACCCCATAAACACCCCAATCAAGGCCCACCTGCCCTTGTGAATCCAGCGCAACAACGTCATAGGGGTTTCCCAACTCCCGGAGCCAGGATCGGGCATCGCTCGGATCATCCTTGTAGTTCAGCCCAACCAGAGTCACCAGCTGCTTTGAAGCCAGATCGTTCAGTAGCCCATGCTCCGCCCGACAGGCCACGCACCACGAGGCAAACACGTTCAGAACCCAGACTCTGCCCACCAGCTCTTCGGTCCCAATTGAGCCATTCATCGAAAGCAATCGGGGAACGCTGAAGGCAGGGGCCGGCTTGTCGATCAGCGGCGAAGGCACCTCTCGCGGATCAAGCTTCAGACCGGCTGCCAAAAACCCGCCGATCACCGCAAAAATCAGTAGGGGCGCAAGGTACTTTAGGGATTTCACTGGCAAGGGTGCTCAGTTGGTTGGTCGGTTCAACTTCTCGCTAACAATGATCGAATTTGCTCCACGATTTGATCGTGAGCGAAATCCGTTTCACCTGTCGCCACAAACGCGATCCGGCCGCTCTTATCAACGACATAAGTGGTCGGCACAGCCCTTACCTTCCATGCCTTGGTTGCCACCATGTTGTCATCCAGCAGCACTTGGATCGCCAACGGACCACCGAGGCGCTTGCTCAAAAAATCCTCAATTTGGGCCTTATCTTCGCCCACATTGATTGCAACCACGTCAAAAGGCTCAGACTGCAGTCGATCCTTGAGTTCTTCGATGGAGGGCAACTCTTTTATGCAGGGCCGACACCAGGTGGCCCAGAAGTTGACCAGCACCACCTTGCCGGAAAAATCCTCAAGCGTTCTTTTCTCTCCCGCCAGGTTTGAAAGCGAGAATGTGACACTCTGTGTCCACGGGGCCTCGACGGGCGTCAGTAAG
>Ga0181575_10000934_pt1 | contig 21084 bp, 15 predicted proteins | sample 101ome_23_FD_145599 | JGI IMG/M metagenome (GOLD analysis project Ga0181575, IMG submission 145599) | Coastal salt marsh microbial communities from the Groves Creek Marsh, Skidaway Island, Georgia - 101411CT metaG (spades assembly) | ecosystem: Environmental > Aquatic > Marine > Intertidal zone... | reverse complement strand
CCCAGGGTGGATCCTGCCATCGTCATTACCATGAGCAAAACCGCGTAGACCTGTCCACGAAGCTGATTTGGCGTAACACGGAGTATCGCCGTCACAATATTGACAGTAATAAACGCCATACCAAATGGTATTAACGCCAGCCCCACAAGCGCGATCGTTGGATTCGGAAAAATGGGCGTCAGCAGCATGCCGGGGACCATGAACAGGGACCCGGCAAAGGCTGCCTTGGTGTGCCCGCCGGCATCGCCCTTGAGCGCATAGTAGTCCCCCAGCCGACCACCTAGCGCGATTCCCAGCGGACCGAAAATCAGCAAGATAGTGCCGAAGGCGTACCCTATGCTTGAAACGTCCCAGGAATGAACGCGAACATAGAGCGTTGGAACCCAGGCGAGAAACTTGAAATTCACCACCGCAACGACCGCCATACCAACGAAAAGAGGTCCGTAAATATTCCTGCGGGTCCAAAGGTAACGAACCACATCAGGAAAAGACAGCTCAGCGGCGTCACCGTCTTGCTCTATTAATACGTCTTTCCGTGATGGCTCTCGGGTCAGGGCGATGATAAACGCCACGATCAGTCCCGGGGTGCCGACGATGATAAAAGTGGTCTGCCAGGGAAGCAATTCCCCGATAAAGGGCGCGTCGATGGGGGGGGCACTGCTGACAATCTGGATGATCGCGCCACCGAGCAGCATTGCCAGTCCCGAACCTATATAGATTGCCGAATTGTAAAAACCGATGGGCGAGGTGCGTTTTTCTGGAGGAAAGCTGTCAGAAATCACTGACAGGGCAGCCGGGCTCAGCGCCGCCTCGCCCACGCCGATGCCGAGACGAGCTATGAACAGTTGAGTAAAGTTTCTGGCCAGACCGCTCGCTGCCGTCATCAGGCACCATAACGTCATACCACCGACGATTAGATTTCGGCGGTTGTACTTGTCCGCGGCGCGCCCCAGTGGAATGCCCATGATCGTGTAGAACAGACCGAAGGCGAAACCCAGTAACAGGCTGATTTGCGTATCCGAGAGCTGGAGGTCGGCTTTTATGGGTTCAACCATCAGGTTGATAATTTGCCGGTCAACAAAAGAAATGGCATAGGCAATGGTCAGCAGCAAAACCATCCCCCAGGCCCGGAACGGTGAGGGGTAACCATCTCCCTCTGTCGATCGAATTTCTTCAGGCACTTGCCTCGTCATTTTCTGGCTCCTGAGAATGTAGTCCGGAACGGGGAATGCGAAACGCCAGCCCGTAAAGAACCCGTTTATACAGGCATACCTAATTGCGGTCGATAGCTTTATTTGGATCCTGGAGCACCGCTCACGCTGTGCAGTTGCTACACACCCTCGGCCACACTAAATGGGTTGATTTTATCCGCATGCAGATCCGCAGACTCTTCAGACCTTGGCAAAACAGTCCCGAAGAAGCCAATGTATTTTGGTCTGGCTGAACGCTGCCTGCGCTTTGATCCAGCGGCAGAATTCGCGCGCAGAAGGGTTTCGCGAACGATTCTTCGGGCTGACAAGAAAATGGCCAAATCCAGATGGAAACGCTTTTTTTACCGGGATCACCAGCGCGCCTGAAGTGAGGTCATCCACCACCAGAGCGCTGCGCCCAAGCGCAATGCCATGTCCCGCGAGCGCAGCCTGAATCACCATGTTGGATTGACCAAATCGCTTGAAGGCTGTGTCCTTGTGAAAGGGAACACCGACGTTCCCAAACCAGCGTTGCCATGACGGGCTGTACCCGTCAATGCTACGAGTATCATCGATCAGTAACGTATGCGACAGGAGGTCACTGGGCGAATGAATTGGTCCGTTGTCACTTAAAAACGACGGACTACAAACAGGAAAGATATGATCGTCGAAAAGAAGCTCGACACTGACGCCCGCGTAATTACCACGACCGTAACGAATGGCCAGATCGCTATCACCCGCAGCAACATTCGCAAGTTCTTCCGTCGTTTCCAGTGACATCGAGGTGCCGGGAAAGCGCTGATCAAAGTCAATCAGTCTTGGGAACAGCCACTGCAACGCGAAGCCCGGCAGTACACTGATCCGAATGCTTTGACCGATTTCGGATGGCATAACTTCCTCTAATGCCTCGTGGATGCTGAGTAATGCGCCCTCAATTGCCCTCGCAAGGCCTCTTGCGGCCTCTGTCGGAATCGTTCCGCGCGCCGTGCGACGAAACAAATCGACCCCCAGCCTTACCTCCAAATCCTTGACTTTATGTGAAATTGCACCTTGAGTGACATTCAGCTCCTCGGCGGCTGCCGAAAAGTTCTCGTGCCGAACGGCTGCTAAAAATGCGCGCATAGAAGGTAAAGAAGGTGTGAACATAGCTATTAAATCTATTCATGACGGTATGAAACACTGTGTATAGCAAATAAACACCGTTTAAGACAATGTGACGCCTAGAACACGATCTGTTGGGGGGTAGAGACGCCTTTGTTCCTGGAAAACTGCTGGTACGTAGCCGCGCGAGGTGAGGATATTGGCCGTCACCTTACGCCGCGAAAGCTGCTAAAAAGAAATGTTGTCCTTTATCGTCTTGAAAACGGTTCCGTCGCGGCGCTCGACGATGCCTGCCCGCATAGACGCTTACCGTTATCAAAAGGGCAACTTCTCGGCGATCAGATCGAGTGCGGTTATCACGGCCTGCAATTCGATTGCAGTGGCCGCTGCGTCGCTGCACCGACCCAATCCCGTATACCGCCCAATGCAGTCGTGAAGTCGTACCCGACCATCGAGAGATGGGGGTTTGTCTGGATCTGGATGGGTGACCGCGACCGCGCCGATGAGTCACACCTGCCCGACATTCCCAATTACTCCAATCCGGACTGGGGAACAACAGACGGTGGCACCCTGAACATCCGTTGTAATTACTTATGGTTGACCGATAATCTGCTTGATCCCTCCCATGTTGCGTGGGTTCACAAAACCTCATTTGCAGCGCCGGGAGCTGACAAAACTGAACTCGAATTGCGCACATTCGACGATGGGCTCATTGTGTCCCGATGGATTAAAAACCAGCCGGTACCTCCCTACTATGCGTCTTTGGTCAAATTTCAGGGTAATTGCGACCGGCTTCAGCATTACGAAGTGCGGCTGCCAAGCATCTGTATAAACCGCTCCATATTTACACCGGCTGGCTACGGCGGCGAAGAAGGCAGTGAGGAGGTAGACCAAGCTTACGTGATGATTTCATACAATTTCATGACGCCTGTAGACGAGGACAATAGCGCCTATTATTGGTTCCAGCACTACAACACCGACCCAGACGACGAGGCGGTCGCGAAACAGCTTAATCAAGGCGCGATTGCCGCGTTTAATGAGGACCGGGAAATTCTCGAAGCGGTGCATGTCGGTATGCGCGACCAGTTGACCCCGAATATCAACTTGGGGCTGGACGCGGGTGCAGTGCGGTTTAGGGAGCTAATGAAACGATCGATCGCAGCGGAGCAGAAAGATTAAGAGTTGATCAAGGGAATCAGAGTAACGCGACTGTGGCGATCGAGGTCGGTATTAGTCGCCGGCGTGAATCACTAAGACAAGCAGTGTCAAACAGTCACTCAACGTGACCATGGAGACTTTAGAAATGGATTGGAAGCAATTTATCAAGGAAGCGGAAAGTGAGCTTGCCATTTATGCCAAGGAACTTCCAGGCACCATGCAAGGTTTTGCAAAGATGGGAGGCGCCGCGAAACAAGAGGGTGTGCTCTCACAGAAGACCCGGGAACTGGTCTCGCTGGCGATCGCGATACGAAGCCAGTGTGACCACTGTATTGCTTACCACGCACGGACTCTCGTAAAACTAAAAGCTGAACGTGAAGAAGTGGCCGAGGTCCTTGCTATTTGCGCGTACATGGCTGGTGGACCGGGTATCAACTACGGCGCGAAAGCGTTGCAGGCATTTGATCAATTTTCAGAGGGATGAAATATTCTGGATTCAACCTGGCGCTGCAGTCCTTATTTAAGCACCGTGGCTGGCAGCCTGCTTGGCGGGCCGCGGAACCCCGTAAGGCCTATGATGTCGTCATAATAGGTGGGGGAGGGCATGGACTCGGTGCCGCTTTCTACCTCGCCAAGTACCATGGTATATCGCGCGTCGCCGTTCTCGAGAAGTCCTGGTTGGGGGGCGGCAATACTGCACGTAACACGATGACAATTCGTGATAATTTCATCTACCCAGACAGCGCCCGCTTTCATCGCGAAGCACTGAAGGCGTGGCGAGGCCTCAGCGCAGACGTCAATTTCAACGTCATGCTTTCCGAGCGTGGCATGACCACCATCCTGATGAGTGATCGGGATCTTTCAGATGCGCGGCGCATGATTAATACGACCGCCATGTTCGGCGCGGAACACCGTATTATCGGCGTCGATGAGCTTCGCCGCCGCCTGCCTCTAATAGATGATTCAGAGCGATTTCCTGTCGTCGGCGGTGTCGATCACCCCGAGGTGACTGTTGCGCGTCACGATGCTGTCGCGTGGGGCTATGCTAGGGCGGCCAGCCGCCTTGGAGTAGACATCATCGAAAATTGTGAAGTCACCGATATTGTGCTCGATGCAAACGGAGTTGCCGGTGTTGAGACTTCACGCGGTCGCATCGAAACCCGAAAGGTCGGCATGGCGGTCTCTGGACACGGTACGCAGGTGGCGGCGATGGCTGATGTCACGCTCCCCGTCGAAACTGTTCCTTTGCAGGCATTTGTCTCGACACCGATCAAACCAGTGATAGATAACGTCGTCGTCATACGAAGTCTCAACACTTATTTTCTGCAAACCGACAAGGGAGAGCTCGTGATGGGATCGGTGGCAAACCCCTATCCGAGTTTTTCCCAGCAGGGTTCATCTGCCATTCCGGAGCGCACGCTTGCGTCGATCTTGCAGCTTTTCCCGGCATTCGAGCGCCTCAAGTTCATGCGGCAATGGGCCGGTATTCTGGATCTGACGTATGACAACTCGCCGATAATTTCGAAAACCTCCACACCTGGATTTTACGTTGACGTGGCGGGATCCGGGGGTTTTAAAACGACCCCCTTCGCCGCAAAAATGCACGCTGATCTGATCGCGAACGACCGTCCGGATCCGCTAATAGAGCCTTTTAGTCTCGATCGATTCGATACGGGTCGCTTGATACTCGAGCGGGCCAGCTACGGAAACCGTTAAAGCTGAATATGACATGATGTATATACCTTGCCCTCACTGCGGTTTTCGCAACGCAGACGAGTTTATTTACGGCGGCGACAGCGATAAGCGACGACCCGAGAATCCAGAAGAAGTCAGTGACGCTGGCTGGTCTGAATATATTTATAGCGTGCCAAACGTAAAGGGTGTGGCGAAGGAATACTGGCGACATAAACGGGGCTGCAATCGCTGGTTCGTGATTCAGCGTGATTCGCGTACCGACAAAATGAGGCCACTGGTCAGGAAACTGACTAATGACTGAGGAATTTCGCAACCCGTCCGGCGGCCGTATCCAGCGTGAGTGCCCGATTTCATTTGAATTTAATGGGCGCTGCTATACGGGGTTTCTTGGAGATACGCTCGCTTCCGCCTTGATTGCCAATGGTGTGTCAGTGGTTGGGCGCAGCCAGAAATATCACAGGCCGCGCGGCATTATGAGCGCCGGTTTGGAAGAGACGAATGCACTTGTGCAACTTGCCGGGAACGACGACGAGCCAAATCGTCTTGCAACAACTCTGCCAATCCATGACGGCCTTGTGGCACACAGCGTCAATGCAACACCAAGCGCCGATTTTGACGTGGGAAGCGTGCTTGGATTTTTTCATCGATTCATTCCCGCTGGCTTTTATTACAAAACGTTTATGTGGCCGAGAGACAAATGGGATTGGTATGGGCGCAGAATCCGAAAGGTTGCGGGATGGGGCACTGCTCCGGCAAAACCGGCGAGAGGGCGCTACGAACATAGAAACCACCACTGCGATGTGTTGGTGGTGGGAGCCGGACCAGCCGGGCTTTCCGCTGCACTAGGCGCCGGTCACACTGGGGCCCGCGTTTTATTGGTTGATTCTGACTCGGAGGCTGGAGGAAAACTGCTTTCAGATAATCTGACAATAAATTCGCGCCCTGCGATGGAGTGGGTTGACGACACGCTCACCCAGTTGGATTTGATGCCAAATGTCATTCGACTGAGCCGCGCTACCGCCACAGGTTATTTCACTGACAATTACCTGACGGTGCTGGAAGAGTGTCCGGACAAGCCGTGGGTGCGGGAGAGGCTATGGAAGGTGCGAGCGCAAAGAGTGATTCTGGCGACAGGCGCCATCGAACGCACACTCCTTTTTGCCAATAACGACAGGCCGGGGATAATGCTGGCTTCTGCCGCGATGTCTTACTGTTCGCGTTATGGAGCGAGGCCTGGCAACACGGCTGTTGTCTTCACTAATAACAACTCAGGCTATCGTCATGCAATTGGGCTCGTGAAAGCGGGTGTCGCGGTGACCGTATTGATCGATACCCGCAAGGATCCCGATTCCAAACTGCTCGGGGATGTGGCGAACAATGGTATTGAGGTTATCGCTGACGCCAAAGTGGTCTCGGCCACGGGCCGCCGGAGAGTGTCGGGCGTAAATATTATGGTCGGTAAACATCAAGCTAGTCGACGCATTCGATGCGACCTTTTGGCGGTTTCTGGAGGTTGGAACCCTGTTATTCACCTGCATTCCCAGTCTGGCGGGAAACCGATTTACAGTGAGCGGATCGCCAGTTTTGTTCCCGGTGAATCAGTTCAAAATGAACGCTCAGTTGGTGCCTGTTGCGGTGAATTGACGTTGCAATCTGCGCTGACTCAAGGGGCCGAAGCAGGCCGCGAGGCAGCCCGGCTGTGCGGTTTTTCCGAGGCTGATGTTGCGACGCCTGACTGCGAGCATGAGCTCGACCCTGCTGTTGATCCCGTATGGGATTGCTCGCTGGCGCATAGCCAGAGCAGCGCGTTCATAGATTTTAACAACGACGTCACCAGTGCTGATATCCGGTTGGCAATGCGCGAGGGTTATCGCTCGGTGGAACTCGTCAAGCGTTACACGACGGCCGGGATGGGTATTGATCAGGGAAAAAGCAGTAGCGTCAGTATCGTTGGCCTCATCGCAGAAATTGCAGATGTCGAGCCAGGGTCCGTAGGGACCACAACCTATCGGCCTGCGTACACGCCCGTAAGTTTCGGCGCTATGACAGGTCCGAGTAAAGGCGAGTTAATTGTGCCATGGCGGCGCACCCCTATGACGGACTGGTTCCTCGACAATGGTGGTCATCTGGACGAAACCGGTGCCCAGTTTCGTCGGCCGCTGTTTTTTGCAAAAGCGAACGAGAGAGCAGGTGAGGCTATTCAGAGAGAAGGTTTGGCGGTGCGAAATCAGTGCGGCATCTACGACAGTACGCCACTCGGTAAAATAATTATCCAGGGGCCTGACACAGTCGCCTTTTTGAATCGTGTTTATAGCAACAATTGGGACAAGTTGCCGGTCGGTCGCGGAAAGTTTGGTTTTATGCTGCACGAGGATGGCCGTTTACTCGACGATGGTGTGACCATGCGAATCTCGGATACTCAATACCTGATGTCGAATAGTGCAGGCATGGCAGACGTTGTCCTGGATCATCTGGAAAGACTTCTGCATATTCACTGGCCAGACCTGAAGGTTTACCTAACCCCAGTTACCGATCAATGGGCTGTAGTTTGTGTGTGTGGCCCGCAGTCGCGTCGCGTCTTACAGGATGCTGGCATCGATATCGATATCAGCGGTGACGCTTTCAAGTTTCTGGACACCCGGTTGTGCACGGTAGCGGGCTTGTCTGCGCGGATCTCGCGAGTCACGTATACCGGAGAGCTAAGTTTTGAGATTGCCGTCGCTACGAGGCATGGTCTCACGCTCTGGAACACATTAATTGCTGCTGGGCAAAAGTTTGAGATTACGCCGGTAGGATCGGACACCAGTATGCTGCTGCGCACAGAAAAGGGATTTATCGCAGCGGGGCTGGAGGGTGATGGCTATGCAGACATCTACGATGTAGGCATGGGGTGGCTCGTGCCCGAGAAAAAAGCGGACTTTGTTGGCAAGCGCTCATTAGAGAAAAACAGGCGTTCTGGCGGCGGAAGGCCTGAAGTGGTGGGGCTTCTTCCCCATGATAGAAACTTTGTGCCGCCAAAGGGGGCGCCAGTTGTCGAGTACGGCGACAATCAAGACGCACCTCGGCAGGTGGGCATGGTAACAATCGGATTCTTCAGTCCTAACCTGGGAAGATCCATCGCACTGGCACAGCTACGCGATGGCCGATCCTGTCTTGGTCAAGCCGCAACAATCTTTACAAAGGCGGGGGTTGAGACAGCCAGCATTTGTGAGCCGGTATTTATCGATCGTGATGGCGAACGGATGCGAGGCTGACATGACGGGATATAACGCCAAGCTGGATGCTATTCCCCGCAAGGGTATGCTCGATTTACGCGGGGACGCTGAAGCGGCGCGCCTGTGTGGTGAAACTCTTGGGTGCAGATTTCCCGAGGAGGCGAACTCCAAAATCAACTTGCCTGATCACAGTGCGCTGACCTGTCTGAGCAATGACCACTGGATTTTTGAAACGGTGGATGGTCTTCAGGTGCAAATCCTACAGTCGCTTGAACGGGCCGCCGCAAACCAGTTCCACTTGTTCTGCGATGTTTCGGATATGTATGCCCATCTCGTGCTGTCGGGGCCGGAGACGATAGACGTGCTGGCCCAGTGTGTGGCAATCGATATCCATCCGCGTGTTTTCGGGCCCGGTTCGACTGCCCGCTGTGCTTTTGCGGATACCGTCGCCCAAGTATCGTGTCTGGACAGCGGCCCGACTTTCGAAATCAGTGTATTCAGTTCGTATGAACGCTACGCGACTGACTGGTTGTCAATGGCTATCGGGGGCTAAGCCGCCAGATTGACTGCGTTGTCGACGTCTAGCAGCTTTTTCTCGGTTAGCCGAGGTTGACGCTGCTCCCCAGGTGATTCGCCATGTAACGGTACATGTCGTAGATTGTACCCTCGAGATCGGGCTTGGCGAGTCGGCCCGGTACGTAGTAGCGGGATTGAAGCCCTTTCTGTAGGGTTTCCAATTTCGCCTGGTCTTCCAGATTGATTGTTTCCATGAACGCTATCTGCTCGTCAGTAATGGGATTATCTTTGTCCAGTGACGACATCCCCCAGCGAATATTTACTGCGTTGCTCGAGTTTGGGCTGAGGCAGAGGTAGATAAGAATACTCGGTGCCGCAGCGACCACAAGGTTTGGAAAAACACCGAACATAAACGAGCAGCGTTTTTCTTTATCGGTTAGCTTGGGGGGAAAAGGACCGCGTTCCGGGTATTCGGGATCGTAATAGGAGTAGTAAGCGTTGAAGTAGCCATTGGATGGCACGTGCTCACATAGTGCCGTCGGAGTCAGTGGCCGCAGCGTTGTCGGATGGGTGGCGTCGAGATGATAGCCTTCCATAAAGTTTTCAGCGAGACACTTCCAGTTTGTGCTCCAAGTGGCTTCCTTGATAAATGCACATGGTCTTTTGCCAATGTCGTAATTCTCAATATAGGGCACGAGAGGCGCCAATCGCTGCGCGAGCGGAGCAGCGTCCCCGGAAAGGTTAACGAAAAGGAAGCCTTGCCAAATCTCGGTGTTGAATGCGGGCAATGTGCATGAAGTGCGATCAAATCCTTCGACCTCCTGCATGTGCGGTGCCCCCACTAGGCGACCTTTCAGGTCGTAAGTCCAAGCGTGATAACTGCAGCTGAAACGGGATTGATTTCCGGAGCCGGATGCGACGATATTGCCACGGTGGCGGCAAACGTTGGACAGGGCCGATATCTCCCCGTCCTTGCTACAGGTCACAAGGAGTGGCTCGCCGACCAGACTGGTTGTGTAATACTGCCCCGGGGTGGAAACTTCGTCCGCGCGTCCCAGACACACCCAGTCTTTTCTGAAGAGGTGCTCTTCTTCCAGTTGTGTAAACGCATCCGACGTGTAATACGCGCTTGGCATCGCTTCAGCATGTTCTGCCGGGATCGAACGAGTCCGATCAAGCGCTGTTCGGATGTCGTCCACAGCTTCCCTCATCTTCGTTTCCTCTTTCTTTCGCAAAATAATGATAGTCTCGCACTAATCAAGACAAAATAGCACTCTCTTCGGCCGTATATCACCAGCCAAGTTTTTTCGCCTCAGTGTGCGTGAAGTTGGCCCCTGCCAGGAAGTATTTTTGATGATCGGAAGTTATTCCCCTTTCTCTCAAAGACCCAGAACGGATGACGAGATTGTGGAACAGGTGAATCGCTCTGCGACTATTTTGTCCGCGATGTGGCTGACAGTGGTCGGGACTCTGGGGATTTTATTCCTGCCGTTGTTCGTCAGCGGACTCATCGACGATCTTGCTTTCACTAAGCAGCAGGCCGGTTACGTGGCGGCTGCTGAAATGGCCGGAGTGGCAATCCTGTCTGGCAGTGGCGTTTTCTGGGCGCGTCGGTTTGATTGGGTTGATGCTGCTGTTATCGCGACACTCCTGTTTGTTGCCGCAAACCTGTTTTCTGCGCTAACCGACTCATTCGCGGGCATGTTTGCTTTCCGATTCCTGGTTGGTGCTTCCAGTGGCGCCCTGCTTGCCATCGGGCTTGCCTGCCAAAGTGACAGCAAGAATGCCGATCGGATATTCGGCTACTGGGTGGCCTGCCAAATGACGGTGTCCAGCATTGGTTACCTCTCGCTTCCTTTTGTCAGGTCCTCGTGGGGAACCAGCGGCATGTTTGTTGCCCTAGCATTGGTAGGCGTGACCGCCATTATTTCGATTTACTTTCTTCCACGACGCGGCGTTATGCGCATGTCCTTGAATGCTTCACCCGCGCTCTTGAACGCGAACAACATTCTTGCACTCGTTGGCGCACTACTATTTTTTACGGCGCAAGGCGGGATATGGGCTTTTGTCGAGAGACTAGGAATCGCTTCAAGCCTATCTACAACTGAGATTAGCTTTGCTCTCGCATTGTCCTCGTACTGCGGCATCGTGGGTGGACTGGCGCGAAATTGGACCGCCAACTTTATCGGCAGCGCGGGACCCTTCTATTTTGTCGTAGCAGGCGAGATTCTGATGCTATTGATGTTCGGGTTGGAGCATGGTCACTTTCTGTATGCTCTTGCCGTATGCATGCTGCAGTTTTTCTGGGCTATGGGCATGGCGTCGCTGCTAGCGGGGTTAAATATTATCGACAGCTCCGGCCGACTGATTTTGTTGATGATGGCAACAGCGAAAGTTGGCTATTCACTGGGTCCAGCTTTGATGGGCTGGCTTATTTTTGATGATGATTACACCTTCATGTTGGCGACGTCCGGCGCATGTGTCGTTATCGGCATGGTGATCTGTGTTGTCCTCGTTAATCAGAAATCCAGTACGCCGGCTATCGCTTCGTCTGCCGTTTAGAAATAACGTTTACTTGCAATTGTTGGTGACATTACTTCCGCATCGACCGGCAACGGTCTTTCCAGTACCTGCAATACCTTTTGTCGGTATAGCGCGACGTCATGATCAGCAATGTTACTGATTGCCCTGCAATCCCGTGTCTCCAGTGCTGCAATAATCTCAGCGTGATCCCATTTCAATACGGCGAAATGCGACTCCCAGTCATCGTCAATCAAGGACTTGTGAATAAGCGCTGACAGGCGTGAGCCGAATTCACGAAGTTTAATGTAGGAGTCGTACAGAAATTTGTTCGAGCACCCCTCGGCGACCAGACCGTAAAACCTATCGTTTAGTTTTTTGATGGTCGCTATATCCTGCTCATGATAGGCAGTTGCGACATCCTCTTCTACGCCCTTAATAATTTCGATTTGGTCTCTGTCAATCCGACTGGCACTGAGAATAAAGATCGTTCTTTGAGTAATTTGATACGCTTCAAAAAATGCGCTGATTTCATCAAGCGTCAGTGTGCTTACATAAGCGCTGCGACGAGGCTCTATCGTTACAAGTTTGTCACCCGAAAGTCTCCGTAGCGCTTCTCGAACGGGTGTTCTGCTGACCTCAAAGCGTTTCATCAAATCGCTTTCTTCCAGCAAGGATTCCGGTGGTATCTCGGCGTTTAGAATGTCTTCTTTGAGTGACGCATAGATAAACTCCGCGAGGACTCTACTCGTGTTTCCAGCTGCTTTAGTCATTATGAAATTATTTTTGCGCTAGAGCATCGACGACTTGGATACGGTAACCATCTGGATCTGAAAGATAGGCGGCCCGAGCACCACTGACTAGGTCGTGGTCCGATGCTTTTGGCGAAATCCCCATTGCCTGTGCCTTTGAAAGCACATCGTCGAGGTTTTCGCAGGCAATAGCCAGCCTTTCAAATCCGGATTTGTCACCAGTGTTATAACTGAAATCAGGGTCGTCTTCTGTTCCCCAGACGTGCTGCAACTCAAGTACTGTGTATGGTCGACGCCAGAGCCACTCACGGTTGTCGATGTGATCAACGTCTGGTTCTGGTGGTGATTCATTCGTGGCTGCAAAAAAATACAGTGTAAACTGCCTGGAATCTACGGTCTGTCTTGACAGCAAGCGCATTCCAAATAGGTTTTCATAAAAGTCCCGGCTCCTGTTAATGTCTCTGGCGCGCAACGTGATCAAGGAAAAAGTCGGTTCCGTTCCCAGGGGGAAATCGAGGCACATTTGACCCGCAGTATGATGGTGCGCGAAGTCGTGCTGTATCAGCTCGATACAATAGCCATCAGGGTCAGAAAAATGGCACAGGTAGGCGATATCAGGTACTTGACGCGGGGTATCGACGTCGATGCCAAGAGTCAACAAACGATCTCTCGCGATGTCAACATCCCTTACCGCGATCGCAATTTTCCAATAGCCTTCCGACGGGTCGGGCTGCCTGGCAACCGTGGCTGGCGGTTGTGATGGCCGATGTGCCAGCACCAAAAAACAGTTATTTCCGGGCACACCCAGCGAAGCTTCTTCCCCGGTTTTTACCTGTTCTTTGCTGCCGTAAGCCAACACATAGTGGGTGTCATCGCCATCGCAATGTTGACTTATCAGCGTGAAACCAAGCTTATCGGTATAGAAAGGAAGGCTTTCAGACGGCTCAGAAATTCGCAGCACATGTTGCGCGAGGCTGATTTGGGGTAATCGGTCAGGGACCATTTTTCATTCTCCCTTTAATCGTCAAAACTGCCGCAAGTAATGTTGGTATTCCCAATCTGAGACGTGGTTCTGGTAGCTCAGCCATTCTAAGCGCTTTGTTTCTGTCCAGGCGGTAAACATTTCATCTCCGAATACTGTTCGGCCAAGAGGATCGCTTTCGAACTCATCAATGGCTTCCGCTAATGTTCTCGGCAGCCACCTCACGCCCGCAGCTTCCCTCTCACTGTCCGACTTCAGGTAGAGATTTTCCCTGTGAGGTGAGCCCGGATCCATTCCCTCTGAAACTCCCTCGAGGCCCGCTGCAACCATCATCGCAATTCCGAGATAAGGATTGCAGGCGCTGTCTGCAGATCGCAGTTCGATGCGGCCTCCACCTGAAGGAATGCGAACCGTGTTGGTTCGGTTGTTGTTCCCATACGAAACAAAACACGGTGCCCAGGTATAGCCCGAGCTGCTGCCTTTCATTATCAGGCGTTTGTAACTGTTAACCGTTGGTGCAGCAACAGCCTGAATTGCCGGCAAATGCTTCATGACACCACCAACGAACTGATACCCCAGCTCAGTGAGCCCGCAGCCCCTTGGGTCTTCGTTTTGTCCGACGTCAAACAGGTTTTGACCCTCCTCGGTGGCGAGTGACACGTTGTAGTGCGCACCGCTACCCGCTTTATCAGCAAACGGCTTTGGCATGAATGTCGAGTAGGCACCGTATTTACGGGCGATTTCGTGGGTCATCACTCGTAGGAAGACAAAGCGGTCTGCCATGGTCAGCGCATCGGTATAGTCGAAGTCAATTTCGAACTGTCCGATACCATCCTCGTGATCGAAAGAATAAACGTCCCACCCGAGGTCATTCATTGCATCGACAGTGTCACCCATCCAGCGGTCGAGATTGTCCATCAGTCGCACTGCATCGTAGGCTGGTTTCTCGAGGTTCTGAAGTGTGCTGACGGGGCAGAGTGATGCGTCATCGTCCTGGAAAACGAAGAACTCAGCTTCGATCCCGCAGTTGACCTGAAACCCCATTTCGCTGGCTTTCTTCAATACTCTTTTCAGAATACCGCGACTGCACGGAGGAAACGGCTTTTGCTGATAGTACAAATCGCTAGCGAACCAGGCACTGTCGTTCCGCCAGGGTACTATCATGCATGAGTTAGGGTCCGGATGCGCCGCCACTTCGTCGTCCGCGACGTCCTGAGGCACTCCGTCAAGTGCCGCACCGGTGAATAGTTCAGACCCCGATAGCATGCGTTGTAGATGCGCAATGGGCACCATTTTTGTTTTAGGTATCCCGTGCATATCAACAAAAGCCGGAATGAGATACTTGACCTCGCTTTTCGCCAGCTTTTCCGCCAAGCTCTCCGTTATTTGATCATTCACGCCAAATTCCTTTGATTTCCCGTCACTTCTCAATAGAAGCCTTAATGATTGGATAGAGTAATGGTCGGTGCTACCGCCCATTTCTCACGATAGGGGGGCTTCCTCCACAAGTGCCTTTTCTAGCAGGGAGGCGAGGGAAAGCACGCAGGTTTCCAGAACGAATTGCCCCTGTTCCTCTGTCCCCTTGCTCCCTTCACCCACACCGCCGCAGTGGCTTTCCTTGTCAACGGTGTAGGAAAAGAAGCGGTCCGCTGAGCGATTCGGCTCGTCCTGAGCCTTCGCCATATTTACGAGGTCAGGGCGCAGATGCATCATCAACGAGGTCTCTGCGTTATTCGCGTGCCAGTTGTCGCCCGCATCTGCGGTATAGAAAGCCTCTACGTCCTCCGTTAACTCCCAGATTGAACGCAGTGCGATCTTCATATCTGGAATATCGTTACGAATATTTTCCAGGGCACAGCGTAACGGCGCGAAGTTGGTGACGTGGCCATTGAGAATGAGAAAACGCTTGTACCCTGCAGAACTCACCCACTCAGCAAGCTCGGAGACAATAGTAGCGAGCGTTTGCGGGCGTAGTGGCAAGGTGCCGGGCCACTTTTTGGAGTGTCCAAGTGAACACCCGTAGGCTATTGGCGGTAGCATCGGTATGCCCGTTTTGGCGGATACCCCCGCAGCAATGGCCACTGCGGAAATCGTATCGACGCCTGTGGGTAGGTGCAGCCCGTGCTGCTCGGTGGCACCGACCGGGAGGATGACCATGTCCGTCCCTGAATCACGAATGGCGGCAATTTCCTCCCAGCTCAGCTCGTCCCACAGCACCGGTTTTTGATTTTCTAGCATAGTGTTCTCCAAGTATCGGGAGCGTCGCATCAAGACGCATTCGCAGGTACTTGCGTCCGTACGGTAATCTCGATACGTTACGTATACATCAAGTATATAAAAGTCTCCACCGTTTCATAGCTGAGGTACCCATGAAAATGAAACAGCAGCTCTCTGAACCTTATCAAGGGTATTTCAGGCAGCGTGACCTTAAACCGGATCTGGAAATAACGCAGACAGGCCCACAGACGCCCGGTGGGGAATATTTGCGCCGGGCCTGGCAGCCCGTAGCCCTATCTGAAGAGGTCGGAGAGCATCCATTATTGGTTGAGATAATGGGCGAAGAATTGGTTCTCTTCAAAACCACGAAGGGTGTTTATGGGCTTGTCGAAAAGCATTGCGCCCATCGCGGCGCGTCGTTGGAGTACGGGATTGCTACCGATAGGGGGATCAGGTGCTGCTATCACAGTTGGTTGTTTGCTCCGGATGGCAGAATACTTGAAACGCCTAATGCACCGTGTGGCGTCACGCTTGAAGATCGGTTTCATGGCGCCTATCCCGTTGAAGAGTACAAGGGCATCGTGTTCGCTTATATGGGGCCGCCAGATACAAAGCCGGACTTCCCGGTGCTGGATACCTATAACGACTATCACGGCGAAGAGAGCCAAATGGTTCCATACTCGCTGCACTACCCATGTAACTGGCTGCAGATCGCAGAAAATACTCAGGATCCGATTCACAGTTGCTTTTTACACACCTCGGTAAGCGGCACCCAATTTGATGACTCTTGGGGCGTGATACCGACAATTGACTGGGTCGCTACACCCTATGGAATGATGAACGTCAATCTCCGTCGATGGGAGGACAATATATGGTTGCGAACGACCGAAACAATATTGCCAAACTGCAATCAGGCAGGCGCTTTCTGGGAGCGGCCCGACGAAGAAAAGGCCTTTCAGCGGGTCGCAATGACGCGTTTCTTCAGGCCAATCAACGACACTGAAACTCAGGTCATGGGGTGGCGTTTTTTTAACGACGTTGTTGATCCTCAGCATAAGGGCGATCCAGGCGCCGTGGGTAAAGAAAAAATGGACGCGATAGGTCAGTTGGATGATCGGGACTATTTGAGTCAGCAAAAAGAACCGGGCGACTTTGAGGCCATCACATCGCAGGGGCGCATTAACATTCATGACCGGGAAACGCTGCTGGTGTCCGATCGCGGCGTTTCGATGATGCGAAAACTGGTGCGCAAAGGTGTTCAAGCCGTTCGCGACGGGGAGGAATTTGTATCATTGCCGCGTCATTTCTCGGGCGTTATTCCTACGTTTACACAGGACTCGGTTGCCAGGCGTCCGGCGCTCGAGGGTGTGGACGACGACAAACTGATCCGCGAATACGGTTTGCGATATGCACAAATCGTTATTGAGTCAGCCAAATCAAGCCCAGACGAGCGCCGAGACTACCTGCAGGAAAAGCTCAATGAGCTCGATATTCAGAGCGTTGAATAATAACGATCCGTCCATTCTCTAACAGGAATTCACGCATGCTTCGATGTGCAATTGTCGGTTTGGGAAGGTGGGGCCAGCTGCTGGTCAATTCATGTATGGAGCAGGGAAAGCCAAACGGCAATGCCCTAGTCTTTACCCACGCAGTCGTCAGGTCGGCCGGGAAATACGAGGAGTATTGCAGCCAACAGTCATTAACGGCGGTAACCGATTACCGGCGTCTGGTGGAGAGCCACGATATCGACGCTGTTGTGCTCGCAACGCCGCACAGTCAGCACTTCGACCAGATCATCACAGCAGCGGCAAACAACAAGCACATTTTTGTGGAGAAGCCATTCACCATGGGGGCGGAAAACGCCCGTAATGCTGCAGAAAGTGCGCAAAATGCCGGCGTTATTATCGCCGTTGGACACAACCGGCGTTTTCTTCCGGCTCTGCAGGAGCTGAGGGCGATGATCGACGCAGGCAAGTTGGGAACAATTACTCACATGGAGGGAAACTTTTCGGGCCCCTTTGCGCTTGGTTACGAATCATCGATGTGGCGTGCGAACGCTGACGAGAGTCCGGCCGGAGGAATGACTGCGATGGGGATACACATTGTTGATGCACTCATTTACCTTGGCGGCCCGATCGCCGGCGTCAATGCGCAGAGCCAAGGCTCGGTACTGGATGTCGACATCGACGATACAACATCTGTACTGATGCGCTTTGAGAACGGGACATCAGCCTATCTGAGTACATTGTGTGCGACGGCAAGGCAGTGGCGGTTGCAGGTCTTTGGGACTGAGGGCTGGGCACAGTTGCGGGATCATCACATTCTTGATTTCTGTCCCGTGGATCAGCAAGAAGCGAAGACGACCACCTACGCACCAGTTGATATTGAACGAGCTGAGCTGGAGGCTTTTGCGGGTGCTTGCCGGGGCGGAAAGCCCTACCCAGTAACGTTGGAGGAGGCGGTCCACGGGATCGCGGTGCAGGATTCAATCATTGAGTCGGCAGCTGCACCCTCGCCCCTCTATTCGGTAGAACGGCAGGATAGCTTTCATCCGCCTTCGCGCAGTGATCGACCGTTCACAAAACAATAACCCCCTGAAGAACCATTTTTTGGTGCGTGCTCGCCATCGCATACGTCTTTTGGAGATTAGCTGAATGACAGATCATCACCCCGGTTCTGCATGGGAGTTTTGGATTGACCGAGGCGGCACCTTTACCGATATTGTTGCCCGACGACCGGACGGAACGACGGCTATTCATAAGTTGCTGTCTGACAACCCCGAGCAATATCGTGATTCAGCAGTGCAGGGCATCCGAGACATTCTTGGAGTCGAACAGACCGATAAGGTGCCGATTGAAAAAATTCGCGCGATCAAAATGGGCACAACTGTCGCCACAAATGCGCTTCTGGAGCGGAAAGGTGAGCCGACACTATTACTGATTACCAAAGGTTTTCGCGATGCGCTCCGTATCGGTTATCAAAATCGACCCGATTTGTTCGCGCTCAACATCGAGCTTCCGGAGCAGCTTTACGCCGCAGTCCAAGAGGTCGATGAGCGTATTAGCGCAAGCGGTGAAGTTCTGGTCGCACTGGACGAGGCGGGTGCCCGAGCCAGTCTGCAAAAATTTTATGATCAGGGACTCCGCAGCGTAGCAATTGCCCTGATGCACGGATACCGTCATCACGATCATGAAATTCGTCTTCTTGAGTTAGCGCAGTTTATTGGTTTTTCCCAAGTATCTGCGAGCCATCGTGTCAGTCCGCTTATGAAATTTGTGTCACGGGGCGATACGACTGTGGTCGATGCGTACCTGTCACCGATACTGCGCCGTTACGTCGAACAAATCTCCTCCGAGTTTGACGGGCTCGCCAGTCACAGTGGGCGCCTGAAGTTCATGCAGTCGAACGGCGGACTTACCGACGCCAGATATTTCGATGGAAAAGACGCTATTTTGTCGGGCCCGGCAGGTGGCGTCGTCGGCATGGCTCGAGTCTGCGAAATTGCTGGTTTTGACAGGGTCATTGGTTTCGATATGGGAGGAACATCCACGGACGTCAGCCACTATGGCGGTGAGTTCGAAAAGGTGTTTCATGCCAATGTGGCAGGTGTCCGTATTCGCGCACCGATGATGTTGATTCACACGGTGGCGGCAGGTGGCGGCTCGAAACTTCATTTTGATGGAGCGAGATACCGGGTTGGCCCTGATTCTGCGGGTGCCCACCCCGGGCCAGCCAGTTATCGCAACGGAGGGCCGCTGACCGTTACCGATTGCAACGTCATGCTCGGCAAGTTGCAGCCTCAGCTGTTCCCAAAAATATTTGGTCCTGGGGCAAACCAGGCTCTCGATAAGGACGCCTGTGCCGCCAAGTTCAGCGAACTCGCCGAAGTCATCAGATTGGAAACCGGGAATGACCGCTCTCCGGAACAGGTTGCCGCAGGGTTTCTAGAGATTGCGGTACAGAATATGGCTAATGCGATTAAAACGATTTCGGTACAGCGAGGCTACGACGTCACCACCTATACGCTCTGCTGTTTTGGTGGTGCCGGGGGTCAGCACGCCTGTCTTGTGGCCGACGCACTAGGCATTAGCCGTATATTTTTACATTCTTATGCGGGTGTTTTATCTGCTTATGGCATGGGTTTGGCAGACACAATTGTCAGCCGTCATCAGGCGGTGGAAGCGATTTTTGAGAGCGACCTGATGAACGAGCTCGGAGTGGTTTATGAGGAACTCGAAAGACAGAGCAGGGAGGAACTGGCAGAGCAGGGAGAGGCAGGCGAAGAAATCTCTGTAAAGCGCTCTGTGCATCTCCGTTACGAGGGCTCGGATACGGCGATCATTGTCAATGGGGACGAATTCGATGACGTTGTTTGTGAGTTTGAAAAACTGCACAAAATGCGCTTTGGCTTTATTTCGCCTAACAAGGACCTCATTGTCGAATCCGTGGAAGTTGAAGCGATCGCGTTGGCCGCCTCTGTTCGTATCGAAGCTCAAGTCGACACACAGGATTGCTCGGAAAAGAAAATAGAAAGTATTGAGTGTTTCATGGAGGATCGGTGGCGCACGACTCCGGTATACGAACGAGCATCCCTCTCTCCAGAGTTAATGATTGATGGGCCTGCTGTCATCCTCGACCCGGTCAGTACGATAGTCGTTGAACCCGGTTGGCGTTGCAGTACGACAACGGGTAACGACATCATTCTCGAGCGTTTCCGAGAAAAAGAAGACGATACATCGATGAGCGAGACGGTCGATCCGGTGATGCTAGAGGTATTCAATAACCTGTTCATGTCCATCGCAGAACAAATGGGCGTTGTTCTAGAAAACACGGCCGCGTCAGTTAACATCAAGGAGCGGCTGGATTTTTCCTGTGCGATATTCGCTCCAGACGGGTCTCTGATTGCCAATGCGCCGCACATGCCCTCGCACCTTGGGTCGATGGGAGAGACGATAAAGACAGTCATTCGTGAACGTGAGGGTGATATCAATGCAGGCGACGCCTACATTCTGAATGCGCCATACAATGGCGGTACCCACCTGCCCGACGTAACGATAGTAAAGCCGATTTTCTCTGTTGAGGGTAAGTTGCTATTTTATGTCGCATCCCGAGGTCATCACACTGACATAGGCGGCACAGTGCCTGGTTCTGCGCCTGCAAATTCGACGAGTATCGAAGAAGAAGGGGTTCTTATCGATAACTTCTTGCTCGTTGAGGATAATAACTTTCGTGAAGACGAGATCTACAAAGTGTTGACTGCCGGCAAATGGCCTTCACGCAATCCGGCAATGAATATTGCGGACTTCAAGGCTCAGTTGGCGGCCTGCGAAAAAGGAGCTTATGAGCTTGGCCTGATGGTCGAACATTATGGCGTTGATACCGTCCACGCGTACATGGGTCATGTACAAGACAATGCTGAAGAGGCGATCCGCCAGGTACTGGAGACACTTGAGGGTGGGAGCTTTGAGTACGAAATGGACTGCGGTAGTAAAATCAGCGTGTCCATAACGGTCGATCAAGAAAAGCGCGAGGCAACGGTCGATTTTTCTGGGACCAGTCCTCAGCATTCCGGCAATTTGAATGCGCCCAGGGCTGTTGTTTACGCTGCCGTGTTGTACACATTTCGCTGCCTTGCGCGAGACAAGATTCCACTCAACGAGGGTTGCCTCCGACCCTTGAGGGTTTTAATTCCCGACCGTAGCATGATCAATCCTGAGTATCCTGGCGCTGTTATTTCC
>Ga0181575_10000926_pt1 | contig 21162 bp, 18 predicted proteins | sample 101ome_23_FD_145599 | JGI IMG/M metagenome (GOLD analysis project Ga0181575, IMG submission 145599) | Coastal salt marsh microbial communities from the Groves Creek Marsh, Skidaway Island, Georgia - 101411CT metaG (spades assembly) | ecosystem: Environmental > Aquatic > Marine > Intertidal zone... | reverse complement strand
TGCGCCCGAACAATGTGCCTTGTGGGCCCCTCAATACCTCCAGTGATTCGATGTCAAATACATCGGTTACGACACCGTAGATTGTGCCGAACGCAACGCCATCCTGAACTACACCTACGGCGGGGTCTGAAGAAGGGATAGATTGGCCCGTAGTCCCCCATCCCCTAATCGAAAAGTTTGCAGTTCCCGGGACCGTGCCCTGTGGAGTCAATTGAACATTCGGTGCAGTAAAACCGATGTCAGTCAAATCTACCGCAAACATCGCCTCAATTTTCCGCCCAGAATAAGCGGATATTGCGATGGGCACATCCTGTACCGCCTCCGCGACAGATTTTTTCTGCGCGGTAACGTACACCTCCTCTAGCAATGCATTGTTCGCTTGCGCAGTTGCAAACGTAGTCGCTAGCGCTGTCGTTGTCCCTGCGACCGCAACAAAAAATCTTTTCCGGAAACCTGCGGTGTGCAGCACGTTGTCAAAGCCGAGCATAAGACCACCCTTTATTTTTGTTAACATACATGTTGATTATTCTCCTAGGAATTAACTATTGTCAACAATAATGTTAACTTTTTTTGGGCGGTCAATTATTAAGAAATCTCGCTTAGTCACGACGTTGAGCGCGTCATCTATTATGCGTCGGGGTGGGTAAAGGTGAGTAAAAAGGCAGGATGCTCTGTCTATGATCTCGACCTGAGTCTGTTAGGCAGCTTCATCGCGAACGCCCCATCATAGCCGGCTGAGTCTCACTCCTTGGCCGCTAAGATCGGACTATAAATACCGCTAATTCCCGTGTGTTGCGCCAGGGCGAGGTAACGGGTGATCACACAATCGCAGCAATAAAAATGTCGGAGAACTCGGCGCCGCCGAAACCACGATTAATAATCACCGCGTTGGGAAAGGCCTTGGTAGCGTGTCACATACGGATACTCGAGCTCCCCACGAACGAGATTCGGCCTTCGGGCAGCGTGTTTTTGGCCTCCCACTCCTGAAAGGCGAGGATATCCTCGGCAAAGCACAGTGGGTCAAGATCCGGTGGTTCATCAGCGTGCAGCGAGAATGACAACGCCAGTGCAAAAACCAACGGGCACAAAAAAGCGGGGGCCAACATCACCCCCGCTCACGGCTTCTAATCCCCCAGGATTATTCGTACGAGAGTTCCGTGGCTTTACCAGCAAACACTCGATGTACGTACACAGTGTAGCCCAATATCGCCGGCAATGTGACGATTGCGCCCCAAAAAATAAATTGCAGGGATTCCGTAGCCGCAGCCGCCTCCCACAAGGTCATGCGGCCGATCACGATATCGGGGTAAATACTGTACGCGAGGCCAATAGCGGCCATCATACAAATGACCATGAGCGCCACAAAGATAAACCAGCCATAGCCCGCGTGGAGCACCTTGGGGCGGCGTAGCATCCAGTCCATGCCGATGATCGCCAGCGCGCAGCTCATTGGGATGGGCAGCAAACCGATGGCATCAGGTAGCTTGAACCAGCGATCGGCGATATCAGCACTCACCAGCGGGGTTGCGATCGAAACCAGCAACAGCGCAAAAGCCATCGGTGGCAGCGCCAGCCGGCACCAGTGGGCGGCTTTATCGAAGAGCTCGTCTTCGGTTTTGATCAACAGCCAGGCACCGCCGAGCATGATGTAGAGCGCAGGAAGCGTGAGCGAGATCAAAATAGAAAAGGCCACGCTGATGGCATCACCCGTGAGGCCGGTAATATAAGCACCGAGCATCCAGCCCTGCGCCATCGAAGCCATCAGGGAGCCCAACGCAAAGAGCTTATTCCACATGGGCTGGCGGTGGTCCGCCGACTTCACGCGGAAGTCGAACGCTGCGCCCCTGAGAATCAGCCCCACCAGCATGATGGTGACCGGGATATAGAGCGCGGTGAGGATGATGCCGTGGGCCTTGGGGAAGGCGATCAGCAGCACCCCTACCCCCATCACGATCCAGGTCTCGTTGGCATCCCAGAAGGGGCCGATCGAGGCGATCATGGTGTCTTTCTCGGCGTCAGTACCAAAAGGCAGCAACATGCCCACGCCAAGATCGAACCCATCCAGAATCACGTAAAGCAGCAGCGACAGGCCCATCGCCGACACAAAGAAAAGCGGCAGCGCTTCACTCACGCGGTGGTCCCTACCAGTGGCGTGCCCAGGGGGTTCGAGTCTTCTTCAAGTGACTTGGCTGGCTTCACCGCCATAATGCGCAGCGCCTTCATGTAGGCAATCATCAGGGCAATATAGAGGCCCACGTAACCAAACAGCGTGCCCGCGAGCGTTGCGGACGGGTGCTGCGCGACCACCTCGGTCGTGGACACCAGTCCCTGCACAATCCAGGGCTGCCGGCCAATCTCGGTCACGTACCATCCAGCCACGCTGGCGACCCAACCCGAGAAGGTCATGAGCGACACGGCCCGCAGCGCCACACTGTTCAGCTTGCCGCGCCTAAACAGCTGCCACGCGCCCCACCACGACACCAACAGCATCAAGGTGCCCACACCGGTCATGACACGGAAGGACCAGAATACTGGCGCCACCGGGGGGTGCTCAGCAAAATCATTGAGGCCTTTTACCTCGCCCTCGGGGTCGTGGGTCAAAATCAAGCTCGCCGCATAGGGGATTTTGATCGCGAAGCGGGTCTCGCGGGCTTCCTCATCGGGGATCCCCACAATGGTAAACCCGGCGCCCTTTTCGGTCTCCCAGACGGCCTCCATCGCTGCCACCTTGGCGGGCTGGTGCTCGAGGGTGTTCAGGCCATGCAGATCGCCCGCCAAAATTTGCAGTGGGATCACCAGCGCGGCGGTGTAGATACCGGTCTTGAGCACCATCTTGGTCGCGGGACCATCCACGCCCTTGCGGACTCGGTAGGCACAGACACCCGCCACCAAGAACGCCGAGGTCAGCAGACTCGCGAGCATCATGTGGGTAAAGCGGTACGGGAACGAAGGATTAAAAATAATCGCCGACCAGCTCTCGGCAAAAAACTGCCCGTCGCGAATCTCATAGCCCGCAGGCGTGTGCATCCAGGAGTTGAGCGCGAGAATCCAGAAGGCCGACAGCGAGGTGCCAAACGCCACCAGGAAAGTTGAGATTAAATGGGTGCGATTCGACACCCGCTGCTTACCAAAGAGCATGATGCCGAGGAACGAGGCCTCAAGGAAAAACGCGGTCAGTACCTCATAGCCCAGCAAGGGGCCCGCGATGTTGCCAGTGCGCTCCATAAAGCCCGGCCAGTTAGTGCCGAACTGAAAGCTCATGGTAATGCCCGACACAACGCCCAATGCAAAGGTCAGGGCATACACCTTGACCCAAAAGTTATAGGCGTGTTCCCAGTACATGTTGCCGGTTTGGGTGTAGCGCACGCGGAAGAACAGCAGAAACCAACCCAGCCCGATCGTAATGGTCGGGAACAGAATATGAAACGTGATGTTCGCCGCAAACTGGATGCGCGAGAGTACAAAGGGGTCGAGTTCCATGGGGCACCTATTTCATTGGCCGCGAAATATACGAAATTTGCCCGCCAAACGACGACTAATCGGCATGGTTTTTTGTCATGCGCCACATTCGTGAGATTTATGGGCTTTTGTTGGGGGATTCATGGTGGTTTTGCTAGGGTCGGGGGCCCCTGCCCTGATCCTTGGACCGCGATGGCCCGTAAACAGGGGCATTCCGCCCTTCTATCCGAACCAAACCCCACCGGGAGCCCCCACCCACCATGCGTTGTATCCGGATCCTGAGTGTTGTGTTGCTGCTGGCCGGGTGCGCCAGTGGCAGCGAACAGGCCCAGAACGACCAACCCATCTATGAAACCACCGACAGGGAGTGGCCCGTGAGCGCGCACTACGACGGCAAACGCTTTTACAACACCAGTGGTGCCGACAAGGGCGCGGGGGATATCAGCCAATTCCTGTGGCAGAACCTGTGGAACAAAGAAAAGTGGCCCAAACAGGTCGAGAACCCCCCAGCCGACCCCATTGTGGACCGGGTGACCGAGGGCATCCGCGCCACCTACATTAACCACGCCACGGTGCTGGTGCAGGTGGCGGGCCTTAATATCCTCACCGACCCGGTGTGGTCAAAGCGCGTGAGCCCGGTGACCTTTGCCGGGCCCAAGCGGGTGCGCGACCCCGGTATCCCGATTGAGGCGCTGCCCGAGATCGACCTGATTCTGGTGAGCCACAACCACTACGACCACCTCGACACCGCGAGCCTCAAAACACTGCGCCAGCAGCAAGAGAAAGAGCCGGTGATTGTGTCGGGGCTCGGTAACGCCAAGCTCCTAAAAAAACAGGGCTACCCAAACGCGTTAGAGCTCGACTGGGGCGAGCACAAACAGGTAGGCCCCACCACCGTGCACTTTGTGGAGTGCCAGCACCGCTCGGGGCGCGGCGTAGCCGACCAAATGAAAACCCTGTGGGGCTCGTTTGTGGTGGAGACCCCCGAAGGCGCGATCTACTTTGCGGGCGACACCGGCTACTCGCCGCACTTTAAAGCCCAGGGCGAGCAATACGGGCCCTTTGCGCTGAGCCTGTTGCCGATTGGCGCCTACGAACCCCGCTGGTTTATGAAAGACATCCACCTAAACCCCAGCGAGGCGGTGCAAGCGCACCTGGACCTCAGCAGCCAGCAAAGCCTTGGCATTCACTTTGGGGTGTTTCAGCTTACTTGGGAGGCGATTAACGACCCCATTACCGATCTTGGGGCCGCGTTGGATGCACAGAGGCTGCCGAGAGAGACGTTTTGGGTGTTGGAACCGGGCAAATGGGCTGAGATACCCCAGTAACATCTCGCGGCATCGCTCATGCGTTATAAACAGTGATCGTAGCCAGAGTTGATCGCTGGGTCACAAACCGCGCGACCCCATCGAATCAGTGAGGCAAAGAGTTCGGTGGTAATGCAGGGAGCCACATCATGAAATGTACATCTGCTACCTCGTCACGGAGCTTTTTGGCTTGCCGGTACTCGGGGGAGTTCATGAAGCGATTTAATCCTTCCAGCGAATCATAACGTTCTATGAAGTAACCGCCCGCGGTTGGGAGTTCGCCCTCGATCATATTTGCTTCGGCATACGCGAGGGGAATATAACCGCCATACTTACCGGCCAGGGGGCCTGCAACCTGCTGATAATCGGGAAGTCTTTCAGGATCGGTAATCGTCACCGAGCCAACCAGGTAAACGGACTCATCTGTCACCGCTTTGCATCCATCGTCTTGTAGACACAGTTCATCGCCTCCAGCGTGCGCGTGACCGGTCTTATCCAGCATGCCGTTGAGCTTTATGTTGAGGTAGCTCGGCTCATCAGCGAGGCTCACCCACATAATATGGTCCATGTTCTTGGCGGTGCTCTTGATCATCTCGCCGCCGGTTGTGGCCAACTGGATATAATCCCGCCCTAAGCGCTGGTTGTATTCGTATCCGTGAACGTGCCCGTTAAACACCGTGTATTTATCCCCGCCGAGGGCTTGTTCGATCTTTTTGAAGTTTGATTCATTCTCATCTTTCCAGACAGGCTTATGCATAAAAATGAACGTCCAGCGAACCCCTCTGTTGGCTTCAATCGCCTTCAGGACATAGTCCGTCTGGGCATCACTGATTACCCCATAGGATCGTTCGGGCATTTTTGCATACTCGGTGTCTTCGAATGCCGCGGGATTTTTCTTGTACACAGCAAGCGCATGATTGCGATTGGACTTAAGGTCAAAGAAAAGCTGGTCGGTAAAATCCTCGCTATCCAGCACCAGGAACAGGGTGTTTTTATAGAGGAAGTGATAGTAGCGCGGTGCCACGGTTTTTTCGTACCAATGGCGCATCGCGGTATTTGAAATATCGTGGTTTCCGACCACGGGGTAGAAGTTCAACTCGCCCTGATTCAGATTTTGCGTGAACGCGTCCCACTCCTTGTTCATCTGATCGGTATCTTCGGTACCGCCTTCGATCAGATCGCCGATACTCATGATGAAGTCAGGGCGCATGGCGCTGACACCGGCCGCGCCAACTTTAAACACACCAGGGCGTTCGCCGCCGGTGAGGTCGGCGATGATAGCGAAGCGTACGGTGTCGTCGTCGGTTACCGGAGGTTGGATTGCAGCTGGTTGGTCGGCGGCAAAGCCTGGAGTGGCGCCGACTATTATGCCGACCGCTAGCATGATTTTCAGGAACGGGCGCATAGAGATACTCTCCCAAATACGGTATCGATTTTACAGCCCCACTCGGGAGTTTATTCCAAAACTTTTTGAAAATTTTTATTTGGCGGGTTTTGCCAAGGGGTTGGCAGGCGCCGCAAATCCATTGAGCTGGTCTCTCGCCACACTACGAGCATCAAGGATGAATAATCCAGCCGCACACGGCACACGGCCTTGAGCACAAAATGCGAAGAACAGCGGACAAACGAGCAAGCGCATTAAAGGCGCAGTATCGTAGAGAAGCCGGGTCAATTTTTTATGATCGATCCGCTAACTGTTTACGCAGCTGGTCTTTCCGGACTTTACCACTTGGGGTACGGGGTAGGTCTTCAACCACCTCAACCCGCTCGGGTATTTTTTGGCGCGCAAGCCCCTGCGCCTCAGTGAAGGCAGCGATGTCTTTCTGCGCAAGTTTGTCGCTCTCAGGCTCCAGGATAATAAAAACGCACACGCCCTCTCCCAGCCGCTCATGCGGCATGGAGACTACGGCCGCTTCCTTAATACCAGGGTGGAGATGAAGGCAGTCCTCGATCTCCTTAGCACTGATGTTTTCTCCACCGCGGATAATAATGTCTTTTTTTCTGTCGGTGATCAGGATCGCGCCTTCTGCTGTTCGTCGACCAATATCGCCCGTGTAAAAGAACCCGTCACGGGTATGAGCTTCTGCATTTTGATCAGGGTCGGCATAACCAAGAAACATACCCGAGCCCCGCGCCGTGATTTCTCCATCCGTGCCGTCGGCCACCTCTTCACCGTTATCATCAACAATACGCACCTCGTAACCATAGGCATGCCCATCGGTCGTGGCGGCCAGCTGCGCATCGTTGAGCCATCCCAGTGTAATAATCGGCGCCTCTGTACTGCCATACACCCGAACCGTCCTGCAGTTTTCCAACACATCATATGCCCGCAACACCAAAGTGGGAGGCACTGCCGCACCACCACAGGAGAAAACACGCATAGTCGGCAGCGAGTCAGCGCGCCGCTCTGCTGCGTCCAGCAACTCTTGAAGAAAAGGCGTAGCGCCTACTGTCATGGTACCGCCCACGCGATGAATGAAATCAATGCACTGGTCAGCGTTCCATCGCTCCATCAATGCAGAGCGCCCATCGCGAATAAAGGGCAGATTCAAGCCACTGCTGTAACCGGTAATATGCGTAATGGGCGACGGCATAATCATCACGTCTGATGAATTGGTGCCGGAGTGGTCACTGGTATTGTCCAGAATACGGGTCAGCGTGTTGTGACTATGCAGCACCGCCTTTGGAAACCCGGTGGTACCTGACGTATATAGCCGACACTTAACAGAGTTGGGGTCTATAGCGGGCAAACTGGCCTCGCTAGCGGGCTCACAATCTGTCAGCTGCTCGTATTGGATGGTGCCGGGATATTCGGCGACTGCTCGCACGGTGACGACGTGCTCGAGATGCGGCAATTCCGGACGCAGTCGGGAGATCATATCGACATAATCAATACTTCGGTGCTGATCGGGTATGAAGATCAATTTGCTGGCGGCATCGCTCAAAATAAAGCGCAGCTCGGCATTGCGATAGATAGGAACGATAGGATTGACAACCAATCCGAGCGCCGCAGCCGCAATATCGATGACAGCACCCTCTCGCCAGTTGGGTAACTGAAAACTGATAACGTCACCGTGCTGCAGCCCCAGCGCATGCAGTGCGCCAATTAACCGCAGCGCCTCGTTGGCGATACTGCCATAGGTAGCATCGGGCTCGTTTTCTAAAAAGATGGCTACCTTGTCGGGGTGCAATCGCGCCTTCTTAAACGCCTCTATGGCTATGGTGGTATTGCGCCATTCTGGCGCGTCGCGAGACAGGCGTTCTTGACTGAGAGAGGTCATAATTCCGTGAGCACCTTGCACTGGGAGGTAGGCGACCTGAGCGCTTCAAAAGCCGCTGGCATGTCATCCAACTTAACGATATCGGTAATCATTGGCGTCGCATCTATTCTCTTTTGGCCAAGCATCGCAATCACAGTCTCAAAATCGTCTCGCGTGTAAGCGATGGCAAAATACAGACTCAGTTCCTTTACCAAAGCCTGAACTGGAATGATCGTATCGGGCTCCTCGCAAACCCCCACAGGCACTATCCGGGATCGACGCGGAGCAATATTGATGCTCTCCTGCAGCAAGCCAGGGGCACCCACACACTCAAAAATCACGTCTGGAGCCTCGCCACTCACATCCGCAAACTCCTCCCCTAATGTAGCACCCGGAGTCAACGTGCCGGTGGCCCCCATCTGCTTGGCCATAGCGCGTCTTTGCTCAGCCATCTCAGAGACCAACACATCTTTTGCTCCAAAAAACTGGCACCACAGTGATACGGCGAGACCCACTGGTCCGGCGCCGATAATCAGGACCCGCTCACCCGCTTTGAGCTGCGCCACGCGAACAGCGTGAAGCCCCACCGCAAGCGGTTCAATGAGCGCAGCGCTCTGCATCGTCAAATCGTCAGGTAATTTAATCGTCTCGCTAGCACCCGTTTTGACATACTCGGCAAATCCTCCGGGGGTATTCATCCCGGTCAGCTTCACTTGCAAGCATTCAAAAGGGCGTCCATTGATACAAGATTTACACACCCCACAGCCGATAAAGGGCAGCGCAGTGACCCGCTCACCGATTGCCCATTGACCCTTTATCGCCGACCCCACCTCGGCAATGTGACCGCAAAATTCGTGACCCAAAATAGAATCACACTCTGCTGCAAAAGCACCTTCGCGAGTCGAGTGAAGGTCAGTTCCACAAATTCCGCAGTAGCTAACCTTTACTACCAATTCGGTAGCTTCAGGCGATGGATCGGGCACGTTCTCCACCAGAAGTGATTGCCCAATCCCTTTGAAAACAGCTGCCCTCATAGTCACTTCACCTCTTCTATTCAGTTCAAGATCAACGGGATGCTGGCATAAAAAACGCTTGCCCAGACGCTACATTAAATTTTAGTGAATGAGCAAACTGGCCGCGTGCTTCGTTATGCTTTTGTAAAGTACTTTTTGACTTTAACTCAAATTAAGTTGAGAATACTTCAATTATTTATCTAGCAGTTACAGCGTCTTACCGGCATCAGTAACCCTTCATGTCAGAAATTAGCCTGCATCCTGGCGTCGGAGAAGGTCTATCTGAAAACAGAACAACATCACCGAGCGGAATAATGACCACAGATCAAAACATCGCCTTGGATTTAAGCAGCGACGCATTCTTAAGAGAGCCGCACACGTCCTATAGGCTTGGTAGACAGCATTTCCCCGTCTATGCCGTTCCCGATCAAGACCTAGTAATGGTTTTCGGTTACGACGAGGTGCTCGAAGCGCTGATGAAACCCAAAATTTTTTCCAGCAAAAATGAAGAATCCGTTTTAGGCGCCTCAATACACAACCCGGAGTGCCAGGCGATTTATAAAACCGGCTGGCCTCAAGTTCCGACACTGTTAACCAACGACCCCCCCTCACATACCCGCTTCAAAAAATTGGTCAACCAAGCCTTTACACGAGACCGCGTCGCTGGGATGCAGGGTCATATGGAAGCCATGGCCGATGCGCTCATTGACAACTTCATTGAAGACGGCGAATGCGACTTTATCGATCAATTTGCTAATCCACTTCCGTGCCAAGTGATCGCGGAGCAGTTGGGTTTTCACGAGCGCGACATCCCAAAAGTAAAGGTGTGGAGTGACGCGTTTATAGACCTTATTGGGACTGACATGACATCGGCAGAGCAGGTGGAGAGAGCCAAAAGTGTCGTAGCTTTTCAACACTATATGAAGGCCTGCCTGGACGAACGACGCACTCGCCCAAGGGAGGATGTGCTGACTGACTTGGTCAATGCCCGGGTTGACGATGAAACCCCCCTGAACGAGGCAGAGCTTCTCAACGTTGCTCAAGCGCTACTGGTAGCCGCCAACACCACAACTTCGCACATGCTGTCAGGCGGGCTACTCGCTTTGATCGATCATCCAGTGCAATTAGCCAAAGTCCGGGAAAACCCAGATCTCATACCCAACATGGTAGAGGAGCTACTCCGGCTGCAGACTCCCACTCAAGGCATGTGGCGGCGGGCTTCTGAAGATACAGAGCTCGGTGGTGTCTCAATCAAGAAGGGTACGATGCTCATGCTGATGTTTACGTCGGCCAATCGTGACGAAAAGTATTTTACTCACCCGGATGATTTTGATGTCGAGCGAGACTTTTCCACTGCCCATGTCGCGTTCAGCCGAGGGGTTCATACTTGCATCGGCATGATGCTTGCGCGCCAGGAATTGGTCTGTGCATTCAGACAAATACTCAAGCGAATGGACAACATTAGGTTATCGAGCTCCAGGCCACGCCCACAGTATGAGCCGAGCTTGATCTTTCGTGGCCTTGAGAGTCTCCACATCGAATTTACGGCGCGCTAGACAAGCTGTTCGCTGAGGTAATGATTTCGCCTGGCAGCGCGGGCTCCAATGTATATCCACACCGGCCCTTTTTAGCGGCAATGCAGGCTTAAAGGCGGGCTATCTCGCCGGATGCTTGCTGAGAGTCAAACCTGCATAGAGGCAACATGGTCTCCAGAAAAATCCGACGCGCATCTTTTAGTTGCATACCCTTGTCAAAATAAACAGACGAGCGCAAACCAATGATCAGTGCGTAGCATACCTCGGCTGAATCAGCAGAGCTTTGCCCAAGAGCAGATGGCGCCTCTTCAAAAAGAGCCACTAGGTAAGATTTACAAACCTCATCAAAATTATTTTTTGCGCGACACAATCCATCGTGATTTACAGCAACACCAAAGCACTCCAGCATAATGCCAATCTCTTTACGAGATCGCGCCTTACCCTTAAACCAAAAATCGGCCAGGGCATGGATTTGATGCAGCGGCGCGTTTCTGGCTATGGCTTCAACCTGCTCTAAAATTCGGGTCGAAACAGATTCAAAGTATTCGAGCAAGATAGAGTCCTTGCCCGAGAAGTAATAGCAGAGGTGGCTGGCCGACATATCGGCGCGGTTTGCAATGTCCTGAAAAGACGTATTGAAGTAGCCCTCGGCTTCAATACAGTCGTGCAGCGCCTTGAATATCTTACGTCGTCGTCGTTCTCCCGGGCCCACCGAGGTTGCTGGGGATCGTTTTGATATTGCCAAAATGGCCTCGCCGCGGGCTTGAAAACTAGCGCGCCATAGTACCGAATGGTCGATTCAGTTGAAACAACTCGGTGGGATCCCCGCGTTGTGAACTTCGCGTGAGGGGTGATTCGCAGCGGGAGTAATCGTCGCCCACCACGAAGCTGCCTCTCTCAGAGGCCAAGCGACCGTCCAATTATCTCCTTCATGATTTCAGTCGTACCACCATAGATTGTCTGCACCCGGCCGTCTCGCCACGCTCGAGAAATACTGTAATCATCCATGTAGCCATAGCCACCATGGAGCTGCAGGCACCGGTCGTTCACTTTATTTTGCAGTTCGGTAGTCCACCATTTCGCCATGGCAGCCTCTTCGGGACTGAGTTCCTTATCGTTGAGTGCAACAACGCATCGATCGACAAATTCCTGCCCTATTCTTATCTCTGTCTGCATTTCTGCCAGCGCAAAGCGGCTATTCTGAAAGGAACCAATGGGCTGACCAAAAGCCTCCCTTTCTTTCACATAGGCCAGAGTCAGATCAAAACTGTAGCGCGCTGCCGAGATTGCAGATACGGCAATGTTGAGCCGCTCCTGAGGTAAATTAGACATCATGTAGTAGAAGCCTTCATTTTCGTTGCCCAGACGATTTGCCACTGGCACACGGCAATCAACAAACGACAGCTCGGCGGTGTCCTGGCAATGGCGACCGATTTTTTTAAGGTTACTACTACGCGTAAATCCCGGTGTCCCCGACTCTACCACCAGCAAGGTAATGCCTTTATGGCGATCAGCACCGGTGCGCACTGCCAAAACCAGTACATCGGCGTTGATACCGTTAGAGATGAATGTTTTAGACCCATTTACAACATAATGGTCACCGTCTCGCTTGGCCGTAGTGGCCAGACGACCCAAGTCTGATCCGACGCCCGGCTCGGACATGGCAATGGCAGAGATCAATTCACCAGAACATAAGCCGGGCAACCACTTCTGCTTTTGCGCGGCATCACAGAACTCAATAAAATACGGAATGATGATGTCGTTGTGCATGGCAATCCCCGAACCTGCACTGCCGACCCCCGCCAACTCAAACTCTTCCATGATGATCTGGTTGAAGCGGAAATCATCAATTCCAGCGCCACCCCATTCGGTTCCGACCTGCGTGCCTAAAAACCCGCTGTCGCCAGCAGCTGTAAACATTGATCGGTCACAGATGCCATTGGCCTCCCATATCGCGTTGTGAGGCACAACTTCTGATGACACAAATTTTTTGAAAGCATCTCGGAATAACACATGATCTTGCTCGAAATGATTGCGCTCCATATATATGGCCACCGTAATTTTTTCAAAAAAAAGAAGACACTACGCAAGGGCAGTGAACGCATTTCTAAACAGCGTTTTCGGGCTGGGCTGCCCTCTTTTAAGCATGGCACCCACCCTCAAAACTGACAACAAAAAATTGAATAAATTTCAATATTTTTTGAGTCATGCTCAATTAAAGTTTCGCAACCCACCGGAGTGCGTTATGCTCGATGAGAGCGCAGAAGCGCCCATGCTGCGACCTTTATCAAGACAACAAGCAGAGGAAAACACCGTGGCCAGACAGAATACGCTCTATGAACCCAGTCGACATTCAGCGCAAAGCTATGAGGATATTCTGGCGTCTGACTTGGTGCCATCTCCTGACTTTTATCGCGAGGGTGAGAATCCGCCGGCAGAACTGGAGTCGTACGCAACCTCCCGTTACTACGACCCGGCCTTTTTCCAAAAAGAGGTTGAATACCTTTGGCCCAAGGTATGGATATGGGCCTGCAGAGAAGAGGAGATACCCAACGTTGGTGACCACATGGTGTTTGATATCGCCGGTTACTCTTTGCTGATAATTCGATCATCCGATAACGAGATCAAGGCGCTTCATAACTCCTGCCTACATCGGGGAAGGCAAATCATAGAGTGTGATGGAAAAGGCGCCAAGGCACTGCGTTGTCCCTTCCATGGTATGGCATGGAATCTTGATGGCTCTCTCAAATTTAATCCATTTGCATGGGACTCCCCCCAGTGGGACGAGCAGGAAACGCGATTACCTGAGGCCCTTGTCTCTACCTGGGGGGGATTTGTGTTTATCAACATGGACCTGGCGGCCGCGCCTCTCGAAGATACCCTCGGTCCTATTCCTGATCACTTTTCTCGATATGATCTTGAAAACCGCTATAAGGCCGTACACGTCAGCAAGAAAATTCGCGCCAACTGGAAAGCCTCCACTGAGGCTTTTATGGAAACCCATCATGTTGTGGGCACTCATCCGCAAGGGTTGCCGATGACAGCCGACTCGAATACCCAATACGACCATCCCAGCGACTATGTTGGTCGGCAAATCTGTGCGCACGCGGTGCAAAGTCCGCACATTACCGAAGAGCTCAACCAGCAAGACATATTCGATGCCTTTTTTGGCTCTGGACAGCACGACGTGGACGACGAATCAAGATTGATTGTACCGGATGGCATGAGTGCCAGAGCTTACGCTGCACAGGTTATGCGAACGCAGCTATCGTCAATCACAGGCGAGGACTACAGTCACGCGGGCGACGCCGAGTTCACCGATTCACTAATGTACAACGTGGCGCCGGCCATGAGCTTCTGGGCCGGCTTTTACCAAAACATTGTCTACCGATTTCGACCCAATGGCACCGATCCAGAAAGCTCAATTATGGATATCGTGATTTTGCGGCCCGTACCAAAAGATGGCCCCCGACCCGACCCCGTGCCCATCATGCATCTAGACTTCGACGATCCGGTGACGTTAGCGGGGGCCACCATGGGCGAAGGGCTTTCCGTTGTATTCGAGCAAGACGCAGTGAATCTTCCTTGGGTCCAAAAAGGACTTCGAGCCAGCCGAACAGGAACCGTTGAGTTCACCCACTATCAGGAGATGCGCCTACGCTTGCATCACCGGCTTATCGATCGCCTGATAGAAGAAGGAGAAGCAAAAAAATGAGGAACGCAATTCGAATCCTGGCGGTTTGTATCGCTGGTGTAATGATGCCCGGATATCAAGCGGTAGCTGAGGTGGCTGAATCTTACAAATGCAAAATGAAAGCCGGAGTGAGCAGAGCACAACTCGCAGAAATGGCGGAGACTTACATTGGCGTTGGCGAGTCCAAAAATTTCACCGACTTTAAACTCAGCATCCTGTTTCCTATGTATAGCGATGATATATCGACAGGCACCTTTTTCTGGAACGGCACCTCAACCACGATGACGGCGCTTGAACAGGCCATTGCAATCTGGGAGGGCCCTGACAACAGTGAAGCTCAGACACTTTGGTTGCAATACGTAGAGGGCTGCGAGAGCGCTAGTCTCTTCAGCGCCGTTACTATTAATTAAGGCACATCTGATTAAGGCACAGCGCCGCGGCCGCTTTTAGCCGGGGCACCGGAGAAGGCCAATGCTAACTGCTGAACACTACCGGTCTATGGCAATAGAACGTCGAGAAAACGGGGTGGCTGTCGTTACGCTCAATAGACCCGATAAGCTCAATGCCGTCGACAGCACCATGCACACCGAATTAACCCGCTTTAGCGTCGATTTTGCGAATGACGACGATCTGCGCGCGCTCATTATTACGGGCGCTGGTAGGGCATTCTGCGCAGGCGGAGATTTTAGTCCTGAAGATCAGGTCTCGGGCGGGAGTGACGGGAAAAAGCTCTGGAGAGAGTCACGCCAAATCGTAGATAACATGCTCGCTTGTGAAAAACCCATTGTTGCGGCAATAAACGGTTATGCGCTTGGGCTAGGCGCCACTGTGGCGCTACTCGCTGATGTGTCTGTCGTATCACCGTCAACAAAAATCGCTGATACGCACGTGAATATGGGTATTGGCGCAGGCGACGGAGGCCAGGTGATATGGCCCTTCCTCATCGGCGTCAATCGCGCCAAGTACTATCTGATGAGCGGCGATAAAATCGGCGGTAAAGAGGCCGTTGAAATGGGTTTGGCGACTTTTATGGTCGCAGAAGACGAGCTGTTAGTGCCGCGTGCGATCGAGATTGCAGAAAAATTAGCGGCCGGTGCGCCACTGGCGGTCGCCGCATCAAAACTGGCGGTGAATGCATATCTGAGATCAGTCAGCGCCGCGCTATTTCCATTGGCAGCGCACGCACAGGAAAACACGATGGCTAGCGCTGATCACCAAGAGGCGATTTTAGCTTTTCGGGAAAAACGGGCCCCTCACTTTAAGGGCAGATAATTTCTTTCATGGCGAATCTATCCATCTGAATTTCTCTTAGTAAAACGATCAAACAAAAAAGGAAAGTCGTTGATGCCCGACACGTATAGAAAAATTGTTGCACATAAATATTCGAAGAACTTTAGAGAGGCGAGCGAGATCGTTAGTACAGCGATCGTTGAGCCGGGCCCCGGTCAGATCTTGATCAGGAATAGCTTCGGAGGAGTCAATGCTTCAGACGTCAATATCAGTGGTGGCGTTTATTTTTCAGACGGAAACTTTCCATTCGATCTAGGTTGTGAATCAGTTGGTGAAGTCGTTGCAGTTGGATCGGGCGTGACCGAGTTCAAGGCGGGAGATGCGGTCGCATCGCCTCAAATGGGGAGCGCCTACAGCGAGATGCTCTGTAGAAATGTAGACCAATTTATTAAGGTGCCCGATTGCTCTCCTGAATATCTATCAGTGTCAGTAGCCGGTCTAACCGCTTCAATTGGGCTCCACGAGGCAGGAAACATGGGCTCGGGGGAGACGGTACTGATTACTGCAGCGGCCGGCGGCGTCGGTAATTGGTGCGTCCAGCTAGCAAAACTTGCTGGGAACCATGTTATCGGAACCTGTAGCACTCAGGAAAAAGCAAAAGAGTTGAAAAGCATTGGCTGCGACAGAGTGATCGTCTACTCAGAAGAGGACCTGGGTGAGGTGTTGGCTGCCGAGTATCCTGAGGGGGTGAATCTTGTTTTTGAGCAAGTTGGCGGACAGACTTTTGACACCTGTGTCGACCACATCGCTCAGCGCGGGCGAATATTGGTCTGTGGGTTCATCTCAGAATATATGGGAGACCCCCAAGAGGTCACCGCCCCTCGGATTTATCACAAGCTCCTATGGAAGTCGGCGCAGCTACAGGCATTTCTCTACAAAGATTGGCCTGACAAAATCGCCCATCATCTTGAATCGCTCATAGAACAGGTTGCAGGAGGGCACATCAATCCACTCCTCGACCCGAAGGAATTTCTCGGCCTGGAAAGCGCTGCAGACGCACTTGAGTATCTTCATTCAGGCAAAAATACGGGGAAAGTGGTGGTCAGATACTGACAGCGCCCAGGCCCAAATCTCTGAAGCCCAATGGTGTTTTCTGACAATAGCCCGAGGAAAAAACGATGAAAAAACTGACTTTTGCTTGGGCGTTATTGATCTCAATAGCGCTTTCCTCTATCGGGGTCATGGGTTCAAACCTCGCAGCATCAGAAAAGCAAACCGCCACTCAGGACAATGTGGGTCCGGTATCGGATCGTCTTGCGATTCGCGAGCTAATTGAGTCTTATATGGCCGCTGTCATAGAACAAGATGCCGACAAATGGATCGCGAACTGGGCAGAGGATGGCGTTTGGAATCTGGGGGGCGGCGACATCTCTGGCAAAGATCGTATTCTCGAATCGTGGTTAACCATCATGGCCCCCTACGAACACACGGCCATGTTTGGCCAACCTATATTTATTCAGGTCGAGGGCGATGAGGGTGTGGCGCATTGGCACACCAATGAACGACTGAGATTGTTCAGTGGCAATGAAATGCTGGCAGTGGGGCGTTACAAGGATCGCTACATGCGTATCGATGGCGTCTGGAGGATCAAACGCCGGGACTATAGCGTGGTCTTTACCACCACAGTGGGCCCCGAGTAGTGACCGGCACAAGAATGACAGCAATGGGCCGACCCAACAGCGCAGTGATAAGTGATTCTGTACTTAGGCGCACAGTGATAAGACTCTCCGTCTTTTTGCCTTGCACCTCAGCATCAGCGAGGGACATCTTATGTCAATTAACCGGCGTCAACTGCTCGCAAGCAGCGCGGCAGTCAGTGCAATTAGCTCAGCATTCTCTGACGCGACCCAGAGCCGAGATAGCATGAGCGAGAGGCCAATTGCTTCGTTCGATAATTCACAAACGCTCCATCCTGGTGCCACAGGCTTTAACATCGAAGACAGGTTGGCCATTATCAATCTCTGCAACTCTTACAGTAGCGGATACGATGCTGACGATTTTGATCGCTGGCTAGCGATATTCACAAGCGATCCCGTATGCACGATCCACAGGGCAGGCGATGAACCTTTCAAGCTCACGGGAGCTGAATTTCGTTACGCTTTCACTGAATTCCGCGCCAGCTCAACCAAAGGCAATGTGCAGCCACTGCATTACAGCGCCAATTTAATGATCAAAGCGCAAACACAAAATACCGCTATTGCTGAGATGTATATGTTGTATATCCCCTTCGATCTCAACGCGCAAGACGACGAAGGCATACGCCTTGGCGCACTCGATATCACAGGCACTTCCAGATATCGATTCAAGCTGGTTAAAACAGAAGACATCTGGCGCATTGCCGAATACAGCATTTACTTTGATCAAAAAACCATCCGCCAGTCCTGAGCTTGGGTGACCAGGCGCGTGACCACCCGGAGCATGTAGATAGGTCGTATCAAGATCGCAACTGTACGCCGCAGCTCAGCCTGCATCACCGGTCTCGGGCCAGAATACTGGACCGATGTCCGAAAGAGGAGCTGACGTTTAGTTACGCTGCTGATCAGGCGGCCAGACTTTTATTTGCGCACAACTGATTGAGAACACCCGAAATGAAACTGGTAAGACACGGAGAACCCGGAAAAGAAAAACCGGGCCTAATAGACAGCCACGGTCAAATCAGGGACCTATCGGCGGTAGTAAATGATATCAGCGGCACCACTTTGTCTGATGACGTGCTTCGGTCGCTTCATGATCAAGACCCCCTATCACTGCCACTGATCGGGTCAGAGACCCGTCTTGGCCCATGTGTAGGCAATGTAGGCAATATCATTTGTATCGGATTGAACTACGAGGACCATGCCAGGGAGGCAAATTTACCCATTCCTGAAGAGCCCGTCGTATTCATGAAATCCACCAGCGCCATCAGTGGCCCTTTTGACAATGTAATTTGTCCAAAAGGTTCGAAAAAAATGGACTGGGAGGTTGAACTGGCGATCGTTATTGGAACACGTGCCGCTTATGTTACCGAAGAACAAGCAGAAGCCCATATTGCAGGTTACTGTGTTGCAAACGACTTGTCGGAGCGCGAATTCCAATTCGAGAGAGGCGGTCAGTGGGACAAGGGCAAAAGCTGTGAGACCTTCGCTCCCATCGGACCCTGGCTGGTAACTCGAGACGAAGCGGCGGACATTACAAATCGTGCAATGTGGCTGGCGGTCAACGGCCATCGATATCAAGACGGATCTACCTTGCACATGATCTTCCAGCCACGCTTCCTTGTGCATTACCTTTCACAGTTTATGACGCTGATGCCGGGCGACATTGTGATTACCGGCACACCACCGGGGGTCGGTTTTGGGCTGAACCCGCCCGTTTTTCTGGGGCCCGGGGATCTCATCACTTTGGGTATTGAGGGACTTGGCGAGCAGCGAACGCTTGTTGTCGAAGCGGCACGTTGAAAACTTAAGCTCAGGAGACGATTAAGGTAGCAGCCATGACAGACGTTATCAGTGCATTAATAGAGTACCTTGGTGAGCAACAAGTCATACTTGGCGCTGATCTGACCAACAGAGCAACAAGTTATTGGCGTTCGGAACCCACTCAAACGCTCGCCCTGCTTAGACCCCGCAGCACAAACGAAGTCAGTCAAATTTTAAAATTGTGCCATGCCCACAACCAGCCAGTGGTAGTACAGGGCGGGCTCACCGGCTGCGTAGATGGCGCAATATCAACAGAGCAAGAAATCATCATTTCCCTTGAGCGAATGAACAGGATCGAATCAATCGACCCTGTAGGCGGCACAGTAACAGTTGAGGCAGGTGTGATCCTGGAAACCCTCCACTCTACCCTTGCCAATGAGGGCTTGATGTTCCCTCTGGACCTCGGCGCGCGCGGAAGCTGCACCATTGGCGGCAATATCGCGACCAACGCTGGAGGTATCAACGTATTGCGATACGGGATGATGAGAGAGTTGGTGCTAGGACTCGAGGCTGTGCTGGCTGACGGCACTGTCATTTCTTCCATGAATCAGATGATCAAAAACAATGCCGGCTACGACATCAAACAACTCTTTATCGGCTCTGAGGGCACGCTGGGCGTGGTAACGCGCGCGGTTGTCAAAATTCATCCCCGCTCGAAAAGCCGCGACTCGGCAATGGTGGGGGTAAAAAATTTCGAGGCCGTGACTGGCTTTTTACAGTATTTGCGCGGTGCACTGGGCGGCACATTAAGCGCCTTTGAAGTAATGTGGGGCGAGTACTTTTGTGCCGTGACCGAGCCCGGCTGGCATCGACCACCGATGCAACGCGACCACGCTTTTTACATCATGATAGAAACAGAGGGCTCCGACCCTGAGGTTGATGCAAAGCGTTTCGGCGACACGCTAGAGCATGCCTTTGAGACTGGGCTTATAAGCGACGCGGTAGTCCCCAAATCAGAAGCCGAGCGCAAATCTCTCTGGGATATCAGAGAAAATTTTGAAGCTATTCTCGAAAAGCAGCCCTACTATCTTTACGACGTTAGCCTCCCTATCAAAGACATGCCGGCGTACGTATCGGATGTACAGAACGCCTTGCAAGATCAGTTTACCTTAGCCTCATGCTATGTTCTGGGTCACGTGGCTGACGGGAATCTGCATCTATTTCTCTGCCCCGGGGAACCCGGTGATTGGCATCAGGTTTGCGATAAAGTGGTGTATGGCCCCCTGAAAAACTTCGAAGGGTCTATTTCTGCGGAACACGGAATAGGCACTGAGAAGATTAGCTGGTTAGGTATTAGCCGCAGCGAATCCGAGATCGCGTTAATGCGACAACTCAAAGCCGCGCTGGACCCCAATAAAATATTGGGCGCCGAAAGAGTAATACCTCCAGCGGAATCCTGAGGCCATACCGGGGCCAAACACCTCCCGTTAAGAGGAGCAGGAGATCGCGCGCCACGCTTGAGCTCATGTCAAACTTTCCATCATTTTTGCGAGCAAGTTGCGCAGATGGATTAGCGATAAAAATCTGGCGCCTTTTGCTGCGAGTCAAACAGGCTCGCGTCGTGCTGTAGCCAAAAGTCGGCGCCCGCCTCGGATACCAGTGCTTCTACCTTCTCCATGGATTTGAGTGTTTGCTCGGCATCCACATTGAATAAGGGCACTACCCGGTTCGCCCGGCTGAACTGAAAGTGATACAGATCCCCCGAGAGCATCACGGGGCCGGTTTCATCAAGGTCCACATACAGCACCTGATGCCCGGGCGTGTGGCCTTCTGCGGCAATGAGTCTCACCCTGCCGTCGCCAAATACATCGTGATCGCCATGCAGTACCTGAATGGGCCGGGTTTTAATTGCAGTGAGTAATTCGGGCTGCACGGCGGGCACGTTCATATTGCCCTCGGCGTGGGCGGCGTCGTAATCGCCCTGCTGCACCAGCCAGGTGCCGCTTTTTACGTCGTCCGATGCACCCACGTGATCCCAGTGGATATGCGAAAAGGCCACGTATTCAAGCGAGCTCATATCAAAGCCCAGATCCATGCGCTCCAATTGTGAGGTGAGGGTTTCATCAAGGGTACTGGAGAGACCATCGGGGCGGACTACCCAGCCCTCGGCCTCGGCCAGTTCAGAAGGAAGTCCCGCATCCCACAG
>Ga0181575_10000919_pt1 | contig 21226 bp, 14 predicted proteins | sample 101ome_23_FD_145599 | JGI IMG/M metagenome (GOLD analysis project Ga0181575, IMG submission 145599) | Coastal salt marsh microbial communities from the Groves Creek Marsh, Skidaway Island, Georgia - 101411CT metaG (spades assembly) | ecosystem: Environmental > Aquatic > Marine > Intertidal zone... | reverse complement strand
TTCGAATACTGGACAATGGAGTTATACAGTACAACTTCATTTCTGGTACCAACAAAGAAATCGATGTTCCTTCTGGTGACTTAACAATTGATGTAGCTGGAGATATCAACCTTGATGCTGCCGGTCAACAAATTAATTTCTTGGATGCCACTAACACAAGAATGGTGTTCAATCTTGATACAACGCCGCAGCTGGATGTAACAGGTAATTATACTGTAACAGGTACGGGTTCTATTGTCCAGTCTTCTACTACTACACAAGAATTGACGGGTACAGATATTACCCTTGACGCATCGAACAACATTTATCTTGAGGCTGACGGAGATCAAATTCATCTTCGTGCCATTACTGCTGATAAATTTATCTTTGGTGTAGGTGCCAGTCCAACATTAGGTATTACTGGAAACTATACTGAAACGGGTTCAGGTTTTCACGTAACCAAGTCCGGTACGTATATGAAAGATTCTGCGGCAACGAACTATACGTTGACTGCAAATACTAATATTACACAAACAGCACTAAATGGTTCAATTACAGAAACCGCCGGCACTAGTATTTCACAAACTTCCGGAACAACCTTTACACAAACATCCGGCGGTAATTTTGCTACTAATGTTACAGGTGATGTTGACATCGATGCATCTGGTAGTTATTCTTTAAGAGTTGATGCAGCGATTGTGGATTCTGCGGGAACAACTCTAACCCGTACATCAAACGATAATATGACAGACCAAACCATCGGTGGTAACTACTCGATGATTTCGTCTGGTAATATTAGTGGTTCTGCTGGTGCGTCGATGATCGATACGGCTAACGCAATTAGTCGTACTGCAACGGTCTCTATTGATGATGTTTCTTTGGGAACATATTCATTAACAACGGGTAGTGCTTATACTGTTTCGGTAACAGGTGACGCTACTATTGACGCTTCTGGTGATGTTATCCTTGATGCTGACGGAAACGATATTCGAATCAAGAATGGTGCCGGTGGCGATGAGGTTGTACATACATTAGCGGACAATGCGGTCTATACCATTGCAACTCCAGCTAGTATAGTTCTTGATGCTACCGCTGATGTAATTCTTGACGCTGATGGTGGAGATATAATCCTTAGAGATGGTGGTACGGAAGACTATCGATTTGCTACAGATGGGACATTCTCACGAACAGGTAACTTGACAGTTGATGCCAGTGGTGATATTACACTGGATGCTGCCGGAGACAACATTTTCCTTGCTGATGCTGGAACGACTAGAATAACCTATACTCTTGGTGCGACCACTGATATTGCATCAGGATCTATTACTAATACTGTTACAGGAGATTTTACTGTAGATGCAAGTGGAGACATTATACTTGACGCTGACGGTAATGATATTATTTTCCAGAATGGTGCTGGTGGTGATACTGTAACCCATACATTGGCTGATGATGCAAATTATACGATCACTGGTCCGAATAATATTTTTGTAGACGCAGTAACGGACATCACTCTCGACGCTGATGGCGGTAATTGGTATTTCAATGATAATGCTGTCACCCAGTTTAACTTTATTGCTGGAACCAATAAAGAAATCGATGTTCCCTCTGGTGATCTGACGTTAGATGTAGCTGGCGACATTACTCTAGATGCTGATGGCGGTAATGTAATTATTAAAGATGCGGGCACTACTCAGTTTAATTTTATTGCTGGAACCAATAAAGAAATCGATGTTCCTTCTGGTAACTTAACTCTAGATGTTGCGGGAGATATCAATCTTAATGCTGACACTGGTCTAATTCGTTTATATGATGCAACAACAGAGTTTGGTAGATTTACAAACACTTCTGGTAATTTAGTTGTATATTCACCCGAAGATAATGCTGACATTATATTTAACGGTAAAGATGGTGGTAATATATTTACCGCTCTTACCTTGGATATGTCAGACAGTGGTTCAGCAATCTTTAATCACGACATCTACTTACCCGACAATGGTATTGCAAGATTCGGTGACGCTAGCGACTTAACCATTTACCACACTGGTTCTGAAAATATCATCGAAGCCCAAAATGGAATACTTGTTCTTCGACAAAACAATAACGATAACGATGTTCTAATACAGAGTGACAACGGTGCAGGTGGGGTAACGAACTACTTCCGCGCTGATGGTTCTACTACCGCAGCTGTCTTGTACTTTGGCGGTAGTCAACGGTTTATTACGACACAAGACGGTGTTGATGTTACCGGACATTTAGTTGCAGACTCTGCCACGTTTGCCGGTCCTTTAGATGTCAATTTAGGTGCAAACGGAACGTATGCTACTCTTGCTGGAGATAACATCAGCGGTACTAGAGGGTTACAGTTTACGTCATCCACCAATAACGGTTCAATTGGTGCCGGACACACGATCAATGCACAGTCAATCAATGGTGAGATTGTCTTCGAAATTGGTGCTACTGATGCAGTAACAATCAATCGTTTTAGAGACGTTGCCTTCCACGATTCAGTGGGTGCAGATCAAAACTTCTACTGGGACGCTTCTACAAGCCGATTAGGATTGGGCACTACAACCCCTGATAATACATTCCACGTAGTTGCTGGTGCTGATGGTGAAGTGGCACAGTTTACAGGTGCTATTGAAAATCGTGGTCTATCTATTTATGTAGAAACAGCAACAGACGCTTCTGCTTTAACACGTTTTAGAGCGAACTCTGGAGGTTCTGCTGGTCAATTAGCGTTTAATACTGATGGTAACGAGCGGGTACGTATCGATGCGGCCGGCAACGTCGGCATCGGCATTGATACTCCAGCGCAGAGATTAGATGTCAGAGAAGATAACACTGGTGGTGGCGTATTAATACAAGTTTATAATGAAGACAATTCTAATACAACAACCCAAACAGCCGGAATTGCTTTAGGTCCTGATACTCGTGGCGGAACAGCAAGAATAACTGCTGTCAAAGAAAATGCAGATTTTTCTACAAATGCTGGAAGAGATGTTGCACTCACATTTAGTTCAGTTTTAAATAATACTCCGACAGAGCGAGCTCGCATCACTTCAGACGGCAACTTGTTGGTTGCAAAATCAAGCTCCGGTATTGGAACCGTAGGCGTTGAAGTAAAAGCAGATGGGCAACTCTGGGCAACTGGAGACGCTGCCCCTGTCCTGTCTCTTAACAGAGAAACTTCTGACGGCTCCCTTGCAGTTTTCTACAAAGACGCCACAGCAGTCGGTACTATTGGTACTACTGGCAGTGATTTAACTATTTCTTCAAGTGTTGCAGACCACAGCGGTTTGCGTTTTGCGCTAAACAATGTATTGCCGATGAAAAACGGTTCTATTGAGGATGCGGCAATTGACCTTGGACAAACAGCGGGAACTAATTACCGCTTCAAAGACCTCTATTTATCAGGTAGAATCTCTGCTGGTGGTGTATCATCTACTGGTACGAATGGTATCTGGGTTGATTCTGCGAGCGGCAACGTCGGGATTGGCACGGATAATCCTTTAAGCGTTACTCATTTAGTGGACGACACAAGTACAGTATACGACGCTACTGCATACCAAAGCGACTTAACGATAGAAAGAAAAAATACATCTGGTAGTAATCAAAGCGCACATATACGGTTTAATGTAACTGGATATGAAGGCAGCACAACAGGTGAAGCGTCTATCGGAGCAGTGCAAACAGCTGATGCCAGTTCTGCTGACATTGTTTTCACCACTCGTAACGCAGGAACACGCGGCGAGCGCCTGCGTATCACCAGCGCTGGCAACTTGTTGGTTAACACCACTTCTACGGCAGTAGGAGCAAGTACAACAGAAGAAGGTTTCACATACATCGCTGGACAAGACGTTCAAGTAGCCAGAGAAAACGGCACTGTTGCAGTATTTAATCGTTGGGGTACTAGTGCAAACGGAACGGTTGTCTCAATTAAAGCAGACGGCGCCGAAGCCGGTAGTATTGGTACTAATGCGTCAAGTTACGTCTATATAGGTGGAGGCGACACTACATTATCCTTTAGTCCCGTTTCAGACTTAATCTATCCAACAGGAACGGAAGGTGCACAGCGTTCCGATGCTATTGATTTAGGTAATGCAGCTAACCGCTTCAAAGACCTGCACATATCTGGTACTGCTAACTTACCCACAGTAGACATCGATGGTGGTAGTATTGTTGGATGTACTGAAGTCGGTAGTGCCGCATCACCAATCTCTTCTGGTGAGTTTAACACATTAACGGTAAACACTAACCTATCGGTTCCAGGCACCATTTCTCCAAGTGGAATTATATTTAATGATGCTTCCGCATTGGGTGGTGGTCGTTACGACCAGTCAATGACGTTCGGTAATGACTCTGACTTGGCCATCTATCACGATGGGTCAAATTCTTACATCTCAGACAAGGGAACTGGTGATTTAAGACTTACTACGAATGTGTTCAGAGTAAGAAATGCTGCTAATACACAGACCCAGATTCTTGCTGTGGAAGGTGGAGCTGTTACACTTTTTCATAATGATGCATCCAAACTCGTAACTACATCTACTGGTGTAACAGTCACAGGTCTCTTAACAGCTGATACCAAGTCGTTTACGATTGACCATCCTACTAAGGAAGGAATGAAGTTACGATATGGTTCACTGGAAGGACCAGAACATGGTGTATATGTTCGTGGTAGATTGAACGGTGAAAATACTATTGAGTTACCAGAAGTATGGCTCGGTCTTGTAGACGAAGATACCATCACCGTAAACTTGACACCGATTGGTAAGGGTGAGTGTTGGGTGGAAGATATTCAGAACAACACAGTCACGGTTGGCGGTCATCTGAACTGCTTCTATATGGTTCTCGCAGAACGTAAGGATGTCGAGAAACTAGAAGTGGAGTTCCCGGCCGATGGGAGTTAGTTACGGACCTAGTATTGTCAGTGACAGTTTAAAGTTTGTCATAGATGCTGGCAATACTAGGTGTTTCACGCCTGGTAATACCTCTTGCGTTAATATTATCACAGGAGGTGCGGTGACGGGCGCTAGTGGTCAACCGAACGCTGGAACCCACACACCCAATACCGCAAACTTTCCTGCATATAACGCCATCAATGGTGGAGTGTTTGATTTTGCGGGTGGGCGTGGAATGAATATCGATGAAGACTTAAATATTAGTGGTGCAATGACAATCGATGTCTGGTATTATAAAAACAATTCTGCCACACAATATCTCTTTGATGGACGAAATCAAGCAGGCCAATGGTTTTTGGTCAATTATCAAAGTAAAAATATCAACTTCCACAACAATTTTCAATACAATTTTGACACCACTTACAACGCCACTAACCCCGACTTTATCAATCGATGGCAACATCTTTGTATAACAAGTGATGCTACTGGTCCTAAATTGTATATCGATGGTACAGAAAGAACCAATATAGCGGTTAATAATAATGTAGTTGAAGATATTCGAACTAACTTTCGTATAGGAACTCGTTTCTCTACTTCAACTGAATGGACGGGTTATATGGGTCCAATTAAAATGTACTCTAGAGTTTTAACTGAAAGAGAAGTTCGTAAAAACTTTGTCGCTCATCGAGCAAGGTTTGGTGTATAATGGGAGTTAGTTACGGCCCACGAATTGTGACTGATGACCTTTCGTTGTTTTTTGACGCAAGTAACACACGAAGTTATCCAGGCACCGGAACAACATTGTTTGATATGACTCGTAATCAAAGAAATAGTTCTTTGGTCAACGGTGTTTCGTATACAACTTCCGTTGATGGTATTAAGTGTCTAGCATTTGACGGTACAGGTGAACGAGATGGTTCTCCTACTGGAGGATACATTACACTCGATACTACTGCAACCACTACCGACCCATTGTCTAAATTAAACGGCGTAACATATGAAGCCTGGTTTTGTTTCACTGGTTCACAATCTAGTGGACATTCTTTGTTCTTTGGTTCTGGTACAGTCAATCATTTAGAGTATAAAGGTTCTTTAGCGAGTGGTTATTATAGAACTGAAGCGGTGACACAAAACGGATACAGTTTTTCAGGAACCGCAGGAAGTTCTGGTGGTGACGGTGGCCACAGTACAAATGAATGGTTTCAGTTGGTAGTAGTTTTCGCCAATAACGAAACCAATAGACCAGTTAGATGGTACAGAGACGGACAACAATTCGGTCTTGGGAATATGACTTCAGGTAATAACCCGACAACAGAATATTTTCGACCTAACGCTTTTGGAAGAGCAACTGGTTCAACAGATTATTTGTATTCTAATAGTTTTCTCGGCAACTTGACAATCTTACGTATGTATGATAGAACTTTAACTGACGCTGAAATTCGTAGAAACTTTGTTGCTCACAGAAGTAAATTTAATATATCATGATAAAAAATTTACCGTTCGATAACGAGTATTTTAATAATCTCAGTCGAATTATAAACAGAACAAGTGATGAAAAATTTAATTTTCTTACAGAGGTCATTTCAAATAGAAAACATTATCCTGAAGAAATGAAGTTGGCGGTAGTGACCGATGTTGACCAGTCTCCAATAGAAATCGTAAACGCTTCTCGTAATCTTGTGGAAAAGTATTCGATAGAAGATAAAATTTTCTGTACTTTAGCTTGTTATTATCCGAAGGACGGTTTTATTGGATGGCACGATAACGATAATTTTTCTCTTTATAATGCCATATGCACATATTCAAATGATGGTAAAAGTTTTTTTGAATATAAAAATGAAAGTAATGAAACCGTAAAAATTTACGACAATATTGGTTGGTCTGTTAAAATGACAAAATGGGGTGGTGATAGACCATTAAGTCATAGAGCGGTTTCAAATGATAAAAGAATAACCATCACGTTTTCGTCTAAAGATAAATATATAATTGAAGACTTAATCAATAATTTCTAGGTATTGTCAACGATGGCTACAACAAAATTAACTCAGGTTGGTAAAAGAATTGTTAATGATAGTTCGTTAATTTTTTATTATGATGCGACCAACAAGATTCGTTCGTTTAAAGGGAAACCAACGACAAATTTGTTTGCAGAAGATCCTAACGTAACTTCAGAATCTACACGACCACCATCAGCAACAGCGGGTGATGGATTTTCACAATGGAACTATACTGGCACAGATTATGTCGCTTTTTTACCCGATAGGTATATCAAACTAAGAGAACAAAATACAACGGGTGGTCACTATATTTTCCTTGATTCTCAAGTTGTAGCAAACACAGCACACACGATGAGTGTTTATGCGAAACCCGTAGAACAAAAATTTATTCAATTGGCACCTTCGACGGGTTTTACGGGGAATGCTTATGCAAATTTTAAATTAGAAGGTGAAGGAAGTATTACTGGAACTGGAGCCTCGAACGCTACCATCAAATTAATTAAATCTGGAAGAAATCAGGGTTGGTACCGTTGTACTTATACTGCCACTTCTTCGGGAGTGACTGGTAATGGTAGAATGGTTTTAGCACTAGTTAATTCCACATCAGCCGGTCGTCTTCAAAGTTATACTGGAACTGCTACTCACGGTGTTTATATTACAGACCCTCAATTTGAGGCTAGTTCATTCGCAACACCCTTTGTTGATGGAACAAGAAGTAATACTCAAACAATTATTGATTTGAAAGGTGGTCATGAAATTACGGTTAAAGATCTGACATATCCAGTCGATAATCGGGGGTTTAATTTTTCGTCTACTACTTCACGACTTGATATTGAATCGTCTGCTCTATCAACTCAGGCTTCTTCCGGAATTTGGACGGTTGAAATGTGGTTAAAAAGAACAGCACTGAGTAGTGGTGATATCGACACATTTCTACAAACAGGTTCAGGAAATAATTTTCTTTGGTATTTTAGACAAACTACTGGCAATATAGAATTTGAAAATACTGCTAAAGTTACGTGGAGTTTTACACCTGCGACTGATGTCTATTATCACTTTGTAGCAACAGGAACTGGTAGTACCGTCGAAGTCTTTATTAATGGCGTATCATTAGGAACTAACGCTGCGACAACTACATTTTCGATTGCATATGCAAATGGAATTTGTGTAGGTCAAGAATTAGATAGCAACACAACGACTCCTTCTGTTGATCCTAATCAAAGATTTCAGGGTGAGATACCCTTAGTTAGATTTTATTCTAGGGTTCTAAGTGAAGGCGAAGTCAAACAAAACTTTATTGCACACAGAAATCAGTTCGGTCTTTAAAAATCGATATAAATAAATAGAACATATACCTCAACGAGTTTGGATAATCCACTATGGCACTTGACGATAAAAATATTCTAATTACACCCAATACTGGTACTGCCAACGAACCGAAAATAGAATTCACTGGGGCAGACGGTAGTGGTAATGATACCATTACTCTCAGTGCCAGTTATGATGGTACAGTATCTACACTTTCGTTCGAAGCTTCTACGGGTCAGTTATTCAGTGTTGCAAACATCGATAGTGATGGTGATGGTTATTCTTTCTCTATTAACGACAATTCAGGTATTCCTGCCGTTCTGGTGGAACTCGACGGAACAGTTATTCTTAACCCCAACACGGGTAATGTATTAATCGGTACTTCTACCGACGATGGTAATAATCTTTTACAAGTAAACGGTAACACAAAATTAACAGGTGATGTTTCTGGTATCACTGATCTTTATATTGACGATCAGATTATTTCCACAGGCGATACAAACACCTACCTACAGTTTCATGCAGCCGATCAATTCAGAGTAGTTACAGGTGGCACAGAACGATTAGAAATCAAGAACACAGATCCGGTTGTTCTTGTTACGGGTAACTTAAAAGTTGAAGGTAACATTGAAGCGACAGGTACTCTTGATACAACGGGTCAGAACGACCTTGCTGTTACCGATAGAAAAATTACCTTAAACGATGGTGAAACCGCAGCGGGTGTTAATGGTGGTACTGGGGGCGAACTTGCGGTATCAGGCATTTTCATTGAAAGAGGAACCTTAGATTCTGCATCATTTGTATTCGATGAAGCAGATGACAAATGGAAGGTTAGATTAAATAGTGCATTTAATACACCAGCACTCTCCACTATCGCAGCTAATACCTTTGAGGGTGCTTTGTCAGGTAATGCAACCACAGCTACCACACTGGCAACATCTAGAGACTTTTCTGTATCTGGTGATGCTACTACTGCTGCAGGCGTGTCATTCAATGGGGGTGGTAATGTCGATCTCGCCATTACTATATCAGATGATGCAGTAACATATGCCAAGATGCAAAATCTTGCTACAGGTAACCGACTATTAGGTGGAACCGCTGCTGGTGAAATTGGTGAAGTTCAAGTTCAAACTAATATGGTTGCGAACGATGCGATTACTTACGCCAAAATACAAAATGTAGCAAACGATGAAAGAATTTTAGGACGTGTTTCTGGTGCAAATGGCGTTATTGAAGAACTAACCAAATCACAAGTTCTTACAATGTTGAATGTTGCTGATGGTGCTCAGGTAAACGTTGCCACTAATTTATCAGTAACAGCAGACACTAACCAATTGCAAGTTAACTCATCTACTGGTACTAATGTAGATCTTCCGGCAGCAACTGCATCTGCTTGGGGTGTTTTATCTGATGATGCTCAGACAATTGGTGGAACAAAAAGTTTCGCAGATGATATCCTACCAGATACCGATAATACAGGTAATGTAGGAACAACTAGTTTTACTTGGGCTGGTGGTCGTTTCACTAATCTCAACATTGATAATACAATTACTGTTCGAGGTGCAGTAGACCTAGCCGACAATGATAATTTGAGAATGGGTTCTGCTGATGATTATATAATTGATTTTGATGCCACAAATCTAGTTATTCATCAAAATGTTGGTGGTAATGTTATAATTACAGACACCGGCGATACCACAGCATTTACGTTCGATCCATCGACTGGTAATTTCGATTTAACAGGTACCGTTGATGGTCGAGATATTGATGCTGATGGTACTAAGTTAGATGGTATAGAGGCAAATGCACAAGTCAACGTTGCCACCAACCTCTCAGTAACAGCAGACACTAACCAATTGCAAGTTAACTCATCTACTGGTACTAATGTAGACTTGCCTGCCGCGACATCAAGTGCTTGGGGTGTTGTATCGGATGATGCTCAAACATTCGGTGGTGAGAAAGCGTTCGCTAATGGAATACTTCTTACTTCTACTGCTGCAACAACGCCTGCCATTCAATTTAATAACAATTCTGGGACCGATGCCGCTGTCGATATGGCTATTCGTGGAAATGCTGAAGCATTGGACTTTTATGAACCAGAACAGGCTGATAAAGTTCATATGCGAATTATTGATGACGGAGGTGTCTGGGCGCATTATGGTTTTAAGACGGGTAGTACAAACAACGGTATTCTAAGACTCGATTCTGTCGGTAATTTATTAAACATTAGTAATATCACACTTTCTGGTACAGTGGATGGTCGAGATGTTGCGAACGATGGTGCAAGGGTTGACGAACTTCCTGAAAGTATCGCACGTGCTCAGGGATGGGTTCCCGCTTATAGTAATAACGACGAAACGACTGTTTATTGGAACCCGACTGAAGAAGCTGTTGCTCTCGAAAATGGTACTAGTGATAATACAGTTGGAATGGCATACCCAGCATTTAGAGTTAATTCTGGTGAAGTAGTAAAATTTTCACTAAGTTATAAAGGATCATCTGCGGATACGGATGGGTTTTATGCTAGAATTTATTGGTACTATGGTGATTTACCAGACGGCATAACTCACGTATCAAGCTCATCAAACGGTACAACAACTTCCTCACCGTTTGTAATAGAAGATAATGACGGTGATGGCGGCGCCGCCCAGATCACCGATTGGGAAGATAATTCTGCTGTACCATCTACTTGGACAAATACTGAATATTCTTGGACAGTTCCAGATCTAGATGCTGCTTCAGGTGGTCAAACTCTTGGATATGCCTATGCATCTATAGTAATTCTAAACTGGAGTGGTTTTGAAGCTACAGGGGATACAATATACGTAAAACAACCCAAAATTTCTGTACAAGAGACTTTATCAAGTCTGGGATATACGGGTGATACAAACGCTCAAGCAAACGTAGCCACTAATCTGGGGACCGACGCGACTGCCAGTAGTCTGACCATCACGTCTTCAACTGGTAATAATGCAAGCGTACCTGCGGCTACTACTTCCGCCTGGGGCGCAATGACAGATGAAGATAAATCTAAACTCGACAGTGTTCAGATTGCCGCAACGGTACCACCATCCTTCGGTTCCTTCGGAGGTGCTGGTACATATGGTTCTACTTCTAACAGTACCAAGATTGATAATATCACAATTGATGCGTATGGTCGAATCACAAACATTACAACTGGTGGAACAGGTGACATCACAGGTGTTACTGCTGGTACTGGTTTAAGTGGCGGTGGAACGTCTGGTACAGTTACACTTAACGTAAGTGGTTTAACAACATCAGAAATAGCGGCCGCTACATTAATAACATCAAGTGAAACTTTTGCTGATGATGATACAACACTGGCGACCACTGCTGCAATTACTGACCAAATTGAAAGTTTTAATTATATCACTAACAGTATTAGTACTGGTTTTACAGCGACTGGTTCATTAACGGGTTCATCTTTGGAAACCACTTCTGGTGGTTTGAATCTTACAGGCGAATTTGCTGGTGGAAATGATATAACCATTTTTGATAGTGCAGGATTAACGGCAACCACCCATCTTATTACACCAAGTAAGTCAGGTTTGGCGATCAGTGTTGATGCCCTCAGTAAGCACATCAACACCGCTTTTGAGGTTTCATTAGATGGTGATCGTGCATTTATGAGCACAGCTGGCGGCGCCGCACAACATAAATTTTCTATAAACCCACAGGCTGGGAATGTAGTTACTGCATTTGAAGTTAAAAACGACGAACCTGAAATAAGGATTGCACATAACCAAGCAATCCCAACCAGTGGTACAGTTCTCGCAACGATTACTGCTTATGGTGCTACTGCGGGTTCAAACGCAACAAACTGGACTTACGAAAAAGGCGGAGAATTAACGTTTACCGCAGGTGGTACTTGGAGTGGATCTAGCCAACTCACCAATGTGACACTGGATGCAACTGGAGACATTACTCTTGACGCAGACGGTAACCAAATCAGATTTAAGAACGGTGCGGGTGGAGACGAAGTAACTCACACTCTTAACGACAATGCAACCTACGAAATCGACGCACCTTCTACGTACACCGTGGACGCAGGCGGGGATATTGTTCTTGACGCAGACGGTGGTGATGTTATCATTCGGGACGGTGGTGTAGTAGATTATGTATTCAGCACCAACGGTACAATCTCCAGAACCGGAGACTTTATTGTTGACGTAACTGGAGACATCACATTAGACGCAGACGGTAACCAAATCAGATTTAAGAATGGTGCTGGTGGAGACGAGGTAACTCACACGCTTAACGACAATGGCACATATGAAATCGACGCACCTTCTACTTATACAATAGATGCAGTTGGGGATATTGTTCTTGACGCAGATGGCAACGACATTATCTTTAAGAATGGAGGCGGCGCTGATACGGTAACTCACACATTAGCAAATGATGCGAACTTTACTATTACTGCTCCTGCTAACTATACAGTCGACGCTAGTGGTGATTATACACTCAATACAAATGGGGGTAGTGGTACTACTGCGGTACGAATGAGTGTTACGGGAACTGATGGACAAATCGGTTTCAACACAAGTTCCCCCGCAGCGGGCACTACTATTGATATTCACGACGGCCGAGAAACAATTGACGATCCGACGAACCATTTTCCACATCTTCGTTTGACTAACAGTTTCCCCGATACCACCACCTATACTGTCGATGATACTATGCATAAAATTAGTTTTTATGAAACGGATGGTAGTAAAGAAGGGTGGGCTATCACTACTCGAAACATGTCTACGTCATCAGCGTTTACTGATATGAAGATCGAGTATGGCGGTGGAAACACATCTGCTCGATTTAGTTATGACGGAAAATTTGGTGTTGGTAACGGCATATCCTCCTCCTTAAGCGATCCTTGGAGAGACTGTACGATCACTGCAGCAGGACCAGGCAATTCTGAAATTAGATCGGTTGCTGATGTTGGTGGAAGACTTGGTGTATGTAGAGACGATACTACAATCACCACTGGTGAGTTAATCGGTGAAGTTGTTTTCTGGAGTCAGGAGGGGAATGATCCAGATGAAGCAGCAAAAATTGAAGCGGTTGCAGCTGCCAATCACGTTGGTGGCTCCAGTTATGCAACTGAATTAAACTTCTATACCACTGAGGCTGCCAGTACCCCAGTACAAAGAATGACAATAACCGCAGACGGTAACGTCGACATCGGCAGCCTTTTTGAACTAAGCACTGTCGGACAAAATTTGCTATTGGGTCCTGATAAAACTCAATTATCGGGTACTGATACCTTCTCTATTAGGTTCGGTAACTCAGAACACAGCGCTAGTGAGTCCAGTGTAGCCGGAATTGCCAGCAGTCTCTTCGGTAGTATAGGAGGTCCTGTTGGTGTTATAGACGATCTTCAATTTAAACCCGGCACTCACGGTATTATTAGATTCGGAAGAGGCACCGCTACGGGCGAAAATCCGATTATTTTCGATTCGAATAATGGTATCGGAATAGGTCCAACCGTGGCCCGTTCAACCGGCGTTTCAGATATGGACGGATACTTCCATATAAAAAGATCTGACGCTACGGTTTGGGCAGAAAATTCATCATCTGGATATGATGGTATAAACGCAGTTATTGAAAATACGAGTACTACTAATACTACATCAGCAGGTATTCTTTTTAGAACTAATGGTAATAGTACTGAAAATATTGCTAAGATTAGTAGTGTCTGTTCCGGTGGGGCCGGTTTTGGTACTGCTGACTTCAGATTTACACTGGAAAATAGTGGTACTATTAGTGAAAAAATGCGACTGACTGGCGACGGCAATTTGCTGGTTGGTCTCAGTTCTGGCGAAGACGCAGTAGTTCACATTGAAGCAACTCAACCTACCTATACCAACTACTCAACTATTTTTGCTGGTGGGACTAGCAGCAATACTGGTGTACATGGTATTTCATTAATTTCTTCTGGTGATGCTTTAGGTGGCCTCGTAGGTTCAAACTTGGCTTTGGAGGGGTCGACTTACAGTCAACCCAACACATCAAGAGCTAGCTCATTTATAGGATTTAGCAACACTACCGTAGCAGGGAAAACTGGCAGTATTTCATTCGGAGGTTTAGTAAAGGGAACTACCACTGCGGTGACTCATATGACCCTTGATGAGGACGGCGACTTGCGTGTAATTGATGGATTGGTCACTGCGGGAACATCAACCAGTGGAACCGATGGTGGTGTTATTGTTCAGGGTTATTACAGTAGTGGTAACCTCGCGGTCGTTGGTCAGCAAGCTTCTACTGGTAGTTTAGCTCTTGGATATGGTGTCAAACCAAAATCGTCAGGCGGCGTCGGAAGTTTTGTAAGTTCAACGGGTATCACTATACCGAAGGGTGCTTACGAGGTTACTGATGATCACAGGTGGTATGCAGCAGCCTCGAGCAGCGTGGCAATAGGTAATGATGTCACTATGACAGAAACTATGAGGCTGGAAGAAGACGGTGATCTTCACGTAGAAAATGATGTTGTTGCCTTCTCTACCACAGTATCAGATCAACGCCTCAAAGATGATGTAGAAACACTTGACAAATCACTAGATAAGATTCTACAATTAAGAGGTGTATCGTTCACTTGGAACTCAGGGTCTCGTGAAGGAACTCGTGACATTGGTGTTATCGCACAAGAAGTGGAAACGGTTATACCAGAAATTGTTCGTGAGAAACAGGCAGTCCTAATTGATGATCAACCCACAAAGACGGTTGACTACGAAAAACTTGTTGCTGTTCTTATCGAAGGTATGAAAGAACAACAAGCCCAGATTGATGAACTTCGTGAAGAAATTCAAGCACTCAAGGGAGAATAAGTAGATGGGCATAGTTGCCAGCACAAATGTTTCTTTTAAAAACCTTTACCGAGGCACTTCTTGGGGCCAAAGCAATTCAACAATCGCGGATGTAAGTACAAATAAACAATTTTCGATTTCCGCTATAACACACCTAAGAAACCAATTCGGAATAGAATATGACGCTAGTAATCCGATTAACGGAACTCAGGGAACTGAATGGAAAGCGTCTCAAACCGTTGGATTATATCTAGCTGATGCTATTCTCACCCAACAAATTACTTTCGGCACCGACTTGAAGGGTTCTTTAACTAGTGGTTGCGGTTATGGCAATCGATATAATCCAAATAATTTTACCGGCAGACAGTTAAGTATAGATGGTGTGTTAATAACTCATAATGGACAAGTCGTGACATTCGATGACGGCTTCGCCGGAACTGGGTACTACAATGATGGTACCACTGAGCGGTTTCAGCTTTCGGTAGAAACTGCTAGTGCCGGGCCCCCTGCTGCCGATTTTGTAAGTTCCATAATTATTCAAATTTCTGGTAACGCGGCAGTCACTCAAAACGGTCAGCAAGATAGTTTTACACTTGATTTGGCCAACGCCAGCTCCACCGGAACTTTGGGTAATATCCGCTTTATATTCTGGAATCAGACCGATTTTGGAGATAATACCGCTTGGACTAATATGACTAATGCTTGGGATGGTTCTGGGGATATGTTTATCGCTTTTGTCGCATAATTTAACAGGAAAATCCTTAAACATATAAATAGGACATATACACACACCACTAATGATGGGTTGGGGATATGTCCTATTATAAAGACCTAACGATAGACCAAGGTTCTTCAGTTTCAATTGATGTCTATCTTACAAACAAAGACGGCACGGCTAAGAATTTAACCAATTACACGCCGACTGCTCACATCAGTCCAAACTATAATCTTGATAGTGATAATATTACTGTGTTCACTTGCACAGTAGATTCTGCTGCGTCTGGAATTATTAATCTTGCGTTATCCTACACTCAAACGGACAATCTGAAAGCGAACAAGAGGTATGTCTATGACCTTGAGATTGCTAGAGATAGTTCTGGTTCAATTGCAGAAATTGAACGTGTTATGGAAGGTCAGATTTTCATAACCCCATCAGTAACTAAACTTCCGGGCTTATAATGACAACCGTTGTTCAGAAAGTAGTTCAGGTTAAAACTAAAGTGAACAAAGTTGTTATCACTAAAAATACTTTGGTTAAAAAAGTCGTTTTAAATTAACCAATAAATATGATTGAATAAAAGGATTAACAATAATGGCAACACCAAATTCAAGGCAATCACTGATAGACTTCTGTCTTCGCAGATTAGGTGCGCCTGTAATTGAAATTAATGTTGACGATGATCAGATCGAAGATAAGGTCGATGATGCATTACAAATGTATCAAGAGTTTCATTCTGATGCAACCTATCGAACATATTTAAAGCACGTTATCACACAAACCGATAAAGACAATGGATATATTCCAATATCGTCCAATGTAATTTATGTGTCTCAACTGTTTCCTCTAAACCCGACATTTTCTTCTGTGAATATGTTTGACATTCGATATCAGATGATGTTGAATAGTCTGGGTGATTTTTTGAACTTTGCAGGTGGTATGTCTTACTACTATCAAATGCAACAGTACTTAGAATTTCTCGATCAAATATTGTCGGGTTATCCTCAAACCACTTGGTCACGTCATCAAGATAGACTTTACATTTGGGGTGAGTGGTCTAACGGTGATTTAGACGTTGGAGATTATATTGTTGCCGAGGTTTACACAGCCGTTGACCCAACTACATTCTCAAGTGTTTATAATGATATGTTTGTAAAAAATTACACCACTGCGTTAATCAAACAACAGTGGGGTATGAATATGTCTAAGTTTGAGGGAATGCAGTTGCCAGGGGGTGTGACAATCAGTGGCAGACAAATTCTAGAAGATGCTAGCGCAGAACTGAGAGAACTAGAAGAGAAACTTCGTTTAGAACAAGAATTACCACCCGACTTCTTTATAGGTTAAATATGAACATACAGATTGATAATAAGTTATTTGGTGTGATTGTTACTGCGGTCAGTGTGGTCTTTGGTGCCTATATGTATTTGGATAATCTTCACATCGATGAGAACGAATTAGAACTTGATCAAATGGAACAAGATGCAGTAGTAGAAGCTCTCGAAGATGATATCACCACAAGAATGCTTATGTCACAATCTACTCGATACGCAGAGATTGCAAAATACTATGGTGATGTTCAAAGGGAAAGATCTTTAACGAAGGCAGAAGAACTGCGATTAAAAAACGTTGAAGATGAACAATGCCGTATTCGTAATATCATATCAAAACATAATGTGGAGTCTTGCGACTAATGGCAACCAATCCATATTTCAGTCAGGGTAGAAAAAGCGAACAATTGTTGTACGAGGATTTGGTGATCGAATCCTTAAAAATGTACGGACAAGATGTTTACTATCTACCACGAGAAATCGTTAATCAAGATGATATCTTTGTTGACGATTCGGTTTCTCGTTTCTCTGATGCCTATAAGATTGAAATGTATATCGAAAACACCGAAGGGTTTGATGGTGAGGGAGACCTATTTACCAAATTCGGTGTGGAGATTCGTGATGCAGCTACATTTATTGTTTCACGAAGAAGATGGAATAGTGTCATTGCAGAGAATGAAGAAACCGATGTGGTTCCTTTTTTCCGTCCCCGTGAAGGTGATGTAATCTATCTTCCATTGTCTCAGTCTATGTTCCAAATAATGAAGGTAGAAACCGAGTCTCCATTCTTCCAACTCAAAAACCTTCCTACATTTAGAATGCGTTGTGAACTCTTTGAGTATAACGATGAAGACTTTGATACAGAAATTGAAGAGATTGATCAGGTAGAAAACTTCTCTGCGTATCAATATGTAATGACCTTCTCTTCGGTCACCGGAACGTTTGTCGTAGGTGAAAATGTAACACAAAACAACGGTGAGTATACGATGAATGGTGAAGTGGTCAATTGGGATGCAGTAAATAATAAACTATATCTAGCCCACGTAGGGGCAGATGACGGTGAATTCCACACCTTTACCACAACCGCCAATGTGGTTGGTGGAACTTCAGGTGCGATAGGTACACCATCACTCATTGAAGAATTGCAAAATATTCAACGTGAAGCACAGAACGATATCTTTGATGTGTTTGAAAGTGACTTCTTAGATTTTAACGAATCTAATCCGTTTGGAGATCCTCAGTAATGTTTGGTACATATTTTTATCATCAAAGAGTTAGAAGAACAGTTGCCGTTTTCGGTTCCCTGTTTAATAACATATATGTTTTAAGAAAGAATTCTAGTGGTGCTGTAATTAGTCAGGTCAAGGTGCCACTTTCTTATGCTCCTAAAAGAAACTTCATCGAACGAATAGAACAGATGAACAAAGGAGAAGATGCGGAAAGACAGATTGCAATCAAACTGCCTCGTATGTCTTTCGAAATTGTTTCGATGGAATATGATCTGGCCCGTCAACTACCGAAAATAAATTCACGATCAAAACAGTTGACAAATGGAAGTAATAGTGTATCAGACAGAACTCGATTATACACCTCTGTACCCTACAATGTCAACTTTCAATTAAACGTATATGCAAAATCACAAGACGATGCGTTGCAAATTGTCGAACAGATTATACCTTTTTTCAATCCACAATATACAGTAACAGTCAAACCACTCGAAGATTTGACAGACATCAAAGACGATGTTCCAATTGTGTTACAGGGATTGAACTTTCAGGATGATTATGAAGGCCCATTAGAGGCGAGAAGAACCATTATATACACTATGGACTTCTCAATGAAAATTAGTTTTTATGGCCCTCTTTCTACTGGTCCGATTATTCGTCAGGTGGATACTCCAATCTATCAACAGGATACTGGATTATCTGGAGATAGTGATACCTTACTCGAAACAATTAGAACGGTACCGAATCCGTTAGCGGTAAGTCCTGATAGTGACTTTGGATTTAGTTATGAATATTTTAACGCATTGGATAGTGTAACCTAATGAAAGATGATAATACAAAAAATATACAAGACGACTATGACACTTCACGTGACACATATCTCGAACTGATTGAGGGTGGTAAAGAATCGCTTGAGCTTATGATACAAGTCGCTCGCGAATCTGAACACCCACGAGCTTTTGAAGTTTTGTCTGGTATGATCAAGAACATCGCAGATGTAACCGATAAATTGATGGAACTGAACAAAAAACATAAAGATGTTATTAAAGAAGATAAACCTGAACAAAAACAGATCACGAACAATAATGTGTTTTTAGGAAGCACAACTGATTTACAACGATTATTACAAGATGAAGAAAAGGTGATTGATGCAAAACTCGTTACTGAGAATGAATAATAACGAAACGTATCTTGGCAATATCAATGTAAAACGTGATGGTGTAGTTCAGGAATGGACTAAGGAGCAGATACGTGAATACAAAAAGTGCATGGACAACCCTTCGTACTTTGCAGAAAAATATGTCAAGATTATTTCGTTGGACAGTGGGCTTGTTCCATTTAATCTTTACGATTATCAAAGACATATGTTTGAACATTTCAACAGCAATCGTTTTAGTGTCGTTTTGGCTTGCAGGCAGTCTGGCAAATCAATATCGTCGGTTGCCTACCTTCTCTGGTACGCCATTTTCCATTCCGAAAAAACAATCGCTGTATTGGCGAATAAAGGCGCGACTGCCCGAGAAATGCTCGCACGTGTTACTCTCATGTTGGAAAATCTTCCATTCTTCTTACAACCTGGCTGTAAAACTCTCAATAAAGGTTCGATCGAGTTTTCTAATAACAGTCGGATTGTTGCTGCTGCCACTAGCGGGTCTTCTATTCGTGGTATGTCTGTTAACCTACTTTATCTTGACGAGTTTGCTTTTGTTGAGCGAGCGGCTGAGTTTTATACCTCTACATACCCCGTGGTATCCGCCGGAAAAGACACCAAAGTCATCATCACGTCGACCGCAAACGGAATAGGAAATACCTTTCATAAAATTTGGGAAGGTGCAGAACAGGGGATCAATGAATTTAAATCGTTTCGTGTAGACTGGTGGGATGTGCCTGGGCGAGATGAAGAATGGAAGGCACAAACAATTGCAAATACATCACCACTCCAATTCGACCAAGAATTTGGTAACACCTTTTTTGGAACAGGTGACACCCTTATAAATGCCGAGACGCTTTTATCACTAAGGGCAAAAGCGCCTCGGCAAGTTTTAGAGGGCGGTCTTCTAAAAGTTTATAACGAACCTGCTAGCAAGCACGAGTACATCATGACCGTTGATGTCTCGAAAGGAAGAGGTCAGGACTACTCTACGTTCACTGTCATCGACATATCGACACGCCCATTTGAACAAGTGGCTGTGTATCGGAACAATACTATCTCTCCAATACTCTTCCCTAATATTATATATAAGTACGCAACCGTTTATAACAACGCTTATGTGATTGTAGAATCAAATGACCAAGGTTCTGTGGTATGTAATGGTTTATACTACGATCTCGAATACGAAAACGTTCACCTCTCTTCAGCCGTGAAAGCGAACTCAATTGGTATTGAAATCAATCGTAAAACAAAACGATTGGGTTGTTCTGCCATCAAGGATATTCTGGAAGAAAAGAAAATTGCAATTCACGATGATAACACTATTTTAGAGATCTCCACTTTTGTATCGAAAGGGGTTTCGTATGAAGCAAGTGACGGTAATCATGATGATTTGATGATGAATCTTGTGATGTTTGGTTATTTCGTTACCACACAGTTCTTCGCTGATATGACAGATATCAATTTAAAACAAATGATGTTCGAAAATAGAATGCAAGAAATTGAGGATGATGTTGTTCCATTTGGATTCATCGATGATGGTTCAGATGAAATTAATTTGATCGAACAAAGAGAAGAAATAGAACGCCGTGGTTGGCAGATTCTTCACGACCCTTTCTAAAAACCCTCTAAATATAAATAAATACATTGAACATCCGTATTATGTAAATCTTATTATTAGCTAATAAAAAAAGGAAACGATTATGGCTCTTTTTACCCCATCAGCGTCTCCCAGCATTACAGTTAAAGAAATTGACTTAACGGGTGTTGTCCCTTCAGTCACTACTTCAAC
>Ga0181575_10000918_pt1:20000-21238 | contig 21238 bp, 15 predicted proteins | sample 101ome_23_FD_145599 | JGI IMG/M metagenome (GOLD analysis project Ga0181575, IMG submission 145599) | Coastal salt marsh microbial communities from the Groves Creek Marsh, Skidaway Island, Georgia - 101411CT metaG (spades assembly) | ecosystem: Environmental > Aquatic > Marine >... | reverse complement strand
TATGCGGAACAAACAAAGGCCACCCGAAGGTGGCCTTTGTGAAAAATGTCCGGCGGCGTCCTACTCTCCCACGAGGTCCCCCTCGCAGTACCATCGGCGCAGAAGGGCTTAGCTTCCGGGTTCGGAATGGAGCCGGGCGTTTCCCCTTCGCCATGACCGCCGAAACTCTATTGAGATGTGGTGGTTTCCCGACCGAATCTCGGGAACCGCACAGTGGACGCGAGTGTGTGAAGTAAGCAAGTCCTCGGACTATTAGTACCGGTCAGCTCCACACATTGCTGTGCTTCCACATCCGGCCTATCAACCCAGTCGTCTAGCTGGGGTCCTTACCTGGTAAACCAGTGAGAGCCCTCATCTTGGAGTGGGCTTCCCGCTTAGATGCTTTCAGCGGTTATCCCTTCCGAACGTAGCTAACCAGCCGTGCCCTTGGCAGGACAACTGGCACACCAGAGGTTCGTCCGTCCCGGTCCTCTCGTACTAGGGACAGATCTCCTCAAGACTCTTACGCGCGTGGCGGATAGGGACCGAACTGTCTCACGACGTTCTAAACCCAGCTCGCGTGCCGCTTTAATGGGCGAACAGCCCAACCCTTGGGACCGACTCCAGCCCCAGGATGCGACGAGCCGACATCGAGGTGCCAAACCATGCCGTCGATATGGACTCTTGGGCAAGATCAGCCTGTTATCCCCGGGGTACCTTTTATCCGTTGAGCGACGCCGCTTCCACATGCCGGCGCCGGATCACTAGTTCCGACTTTCGTCCCTGCTCGACCTGTCAGTCTCACAGTCAAGCTCCCTTGTGCACTTACACTCGACACCTGATTGCCAACCAGGCTGAGGGAACCTTTGAGCGCCTCCGTTACTTTTTGGGAGGCAACCGCCCCAGTTAAACTACCCACCAGGCACTGTCCCTAATCCGGATCACGGATCGAGGTTAGACAGCCAATACGATCAGAGTGGTATTTCAACGATGACTCCACCCGAACTGGCGTCCGGGCTTCCAAGTCTCCCACCTATGCTACACAAATCGAACCGACCACCAATACCAAGCTGTAGTAAAGGTCCCGGGGTCTTTCCGTCCTGCCACGCGTAACGAGCATCTTTACTCGTAGTGCAATTTCGCCGAGTCTGCGGTTGAGACAGCGTGGAAGTCGTTACGCCATTCGTGCAGGTCGGAACTTACCCGACAAGGAATTTCGCTACCTTAGGATGGTTATAGTTACCACCGCCGTTTACTGG
>Ga0181575_10000918_pt1:0-15000 | contig 21238 bp, 15 predicted proteins | sample 101ome_23_FD_145599 | JGI IMG/M metagenome (GOLD analysis project Ga0181575, IMG submission 145599) | Coastal salt marsh microbial communities from the Groves Creek Marsh, Skidaway Island, Georgia - 101411CT metaG (spades assembly) | ecosystem: Environmental > Aquatic > Marine >... | reverse complement strand
ACACCGGCCGTGATGTTCCCCCACTGGTCGGATCCCCCGGTTTGCAAGACGCATTCGTATTGGCGGAATAACTGCAGGTAGTCGTACGACTGCAACAGTTGGTAACTGAATTCCGTATAGCTGATCCCGTCCTTCGCCAGCCGCGCGGCAACAGCCTCCCTATCGAGCATTCGGTTGACACTGAAGTGCTTCCCCACGTCGCGCAGGAACTCCAAAGCACTGAGGCCGTGGGTCCAGTCGTAGTTGTTCACCATCACGGCGGCGTTCGGACCGTCGAAGTCGTAAAAGCGCTCCAACTGCCCGCGGATGCGATCAACCCATGCCTGAACCGTCTCGGCCGGGTTGAGCGACCGCTCCCCCGACTCCTTCGGATCCCCGATGAGGCCGGTCGCGCCGCCGACGAGTGCGAGCGGGCGGTGACCGTGTTGTTGGAAGCGCCGGACGGTGAGGATCTGAGCAAGGTTTCCCAAATGCAGGCTCGGAGCCGTCGGATCGAAGCCGCAGTAAAGCGTGATCGACCCGGCATCGGTCGCCTCGCGCAGCGCACCGAGATCGGTGCTATCGGAAATGAGCTCGCGCCACAGGAGTTCTTCGATGATGCTGGCCACGGGCTCATTGTTCCCCATCGCGCCCGTGATCACGGTCGCTGGCATCATGCGCGCGTGGCGTACTCCCGGGCTCGGATGCGCAAGGCCGCGTCCTTCATCGTCGACACCGACCCGGCCTTCGCCGACATCGTCGAGGCTTCTCCGGTGTGCTCGATCGGCAACGGGGCCCGGACATCGCTCGACCCTTTCGAATCGCTGGTGGGATCGGTGATCGCGCAGCAGGTATCGGTGAAGGCCGCGGACTCCATCACGGCACGAGTCACCGACTATCTCGACGGAGACGTGAGCCCGGAGAAGGTCATCAACTCCAGCGTGGAAGGCCTCAGGTCAGCCGGCCTCTCCGGTGCGAAGACGAAGACCGTCAAGGGAATAGCCGACGCCATCCATACCGGCATCCTCGACCTTGATGAGGCACTGACGCATCCCGACGACTCCGCCGTAGTGGCGGAGCTAACGAAGTTGTGGGGCGTTGGTCGTTGGACCGCCGAAATGTTCTTGATGTTCACCATGCACCGACTGGACGTCTGGCCGACCGGAGACTTGGCGATGCGCAAAGGGTGGAACATCGTGCACGGCGAGTCGGGGGACATCGATCCGCAAATTCTGGAGCCACTAGGGGATCCGCTGCGTCCCTATCGAAGCGTGGTCGCCTGGTACTGCTGGCGCGCGGTCGAAGGCGACGACTCCAGTTGGTAACTCGAGTGCCCTCGCTGCGGGCACGTCAGGCGCAGTAGTCACGCTCGCACGCGTCAGATCTCACCCACCGGCTGCGCGGCGAGACGCCGCCTCCACCAGCAGAAGGCGCCGCCAATCGCGGCGCCGGTCGCATTCGCCACCGCGTCGATCACCGATGCACTCCGGTCCCCGGTGAACGACTGAAGAATCTCCAGCACCAGTCCCAGTGCCACCGCTGCTCCTACGGTCACCCAGATGCGGGGATGGCGTTGGGAGAGCACGAGGAGCACCGTCAACGCGGCATAGCCAAAGGCATGCAGAACGAAATCGCCAAAGACGTAGGCGCCCTGCACGTCATCGGCCGGGGCCAGTGATCCAAACACCAATGCCGCGATCCAACAAGCGCTGATCAGGCGGACAATGATGAAGCGCACGCCGTCAGGCCCAACGTGCTCGCGCCCGGCTCACGTCGTCCGCCAGCGCGTTCAATTGTTCGGCCACGCGCACCGGTGCCGTGCCCGCGAAAGCATCGCGGGAGGCCAACGCCCCCTGCACCGTCAACACATTGCGCACGTTGGGAGTCAACGCAGCATCGATGCCCGCAAACTCGTCGTCGGTGAGATCGCTGAGCTCCACGCCCCGCGCCTCGGCCAATCGAACGCACGCGCCGGCGATCTCGTGCGCCTGCCGGAACGCGATTCCCTGCCGCACCAACCATTCGGCGATATCGGTGGCCAAGGTGAAGCCTTCCGGGGCCGACGCAGCCATGCGATCAACATCGAAGGTCAGTGTCCGGATCATCCCGGTCATCGCCGGCAGCACGAGGAGCAGTTGATCGACCGTGTCGAAGGCCGGCTCTTTGTCTTCCTGCAGATCTCGGTTATAGCCGAAGGGCAAGGCCTTGAGCGTGGCCAAGAGCCCGGTCAGGTTGCCGATCAGTCTCCCGGCTTTGCCGCGTGCGAGTTCGGCGATGTCCGGGTTCTTCTTCTGAGGCATGATCGACGAGCCGGTGGACCACTCGTCGTGCAACGTGACCCACGCGAATTCGCGACTGGCCATCACAATGACTTCCTCGCCGATGCGCGATAGGTGCACCGCCAGCATGGCACCGACGAAGCAAAACTCCGCGACGAAATCTCGATCACTGACCGCGTCAATTGAGTTGTCGAGGGCCGATGTGAATCCCAACTCTGCCGCAACGAGTTGCGGATCCAATCCCAGTGATGACCCAGCGAGCGCGCCCGCCCCCAAGGGTGATCGCGCGGTGCGATCGTCCCAATCGGCAAGCCGATCGACGTCTCGCAAGAGCGCATGCGAGTGCTTGGCCAATTCGTGTCCGAAAGACACCGGTTGGGCGTGCTGCAAGTGCGTGAATCCCGGAGACACCGTGGAGATGTGCTGCCTTGCCTGGGCGTTCAACGCTTCGACCAGATCCACGGTTGCCTGAGCGATGGCGCGTGCCGCATCGCGGAGATACAGGCGGAAATCGGTCGCTACCTGATCATTTCTGCTTCGTCCGGCGCGCAACGCGCCACCCAAGTCTCCAAGCTTGTCCATCAACAGACGCTCAATGGCGGTGTGCACGTCTTCATCCGCGGCAATTGGCGCCGCGGTGCCGTCGACCACCTCGGCGCTCAATTCGTCGATAGCACCCACGATTCGGGACAGGTCGCTATCACTGATCAGACCAGCGCGTGCGAGCACGTGCGCATGGACTCGAGTTTGCGCGAGGTCGTACGGCGCGAGGCGCCAGTCGAAGTGCGTCGACAAGCTCAAGGCAGCCATCGCATCCGACGGCCCTTCGGCGAACCGCCCACCCCACAGGCGTGTTGAGTCTGCTGGGTTTGCCATGACCTAGCCCTTCTCCGACAAGTTCACCAGCGTTTCACACAAATCGTGAGCCGCTGAGTCTGAACGCATCACGATGACGATCGTGTCATCTCCCGCAACGGAGCCCACCGGCTCGAACAAGCCGCTGCGGTCGATGTGTCCAGCCAGGTATTGAGCCGCCCCTGGCGGCGTATGCACAACGGCGATGTTCTGCGCCGCCTCCGCCTTCAGCAGAGTTTCGTGAAGGATCCGGGGAAGCGCCGCGTCGCCGACCGGCAAGGACGTATCCCACTCCTGCTGCCCCAGAATGCGGTAGCGCGTTCCGCCATCTGCCGAGACTTCTTTCACCGCACCGAGTGCGTCGAGGTCGCGGGACAAGGTCGCCTGGGTGACGCTGATTCCTTCGCCGGCCAGCAGTCGTCCGAGCTCCTCTTGCGAAGCGACGGAGGTCTCCACGACGAGCGTCGCGATGCGGGCTCGGCGAGCAACAACGGACGAGGGAAGAGTGCGAGCCGTCATGTCAGCCGCCCCCACGCGTCAATAGCCGCATCAATGTCGTCATCGGGGATGTTCAAGGCGGGCGCCATCCGGATCGCGTCCGGCGACACCGGATTGGCCAGCACACCTTCGCTGCGCAATCCTCGTTCGACCTCAGCCGACGTCCGATCTGTGAGCGCCGCCGCCAACAGCAGACCCCGGCCCCGAACATCCGTCACCAGGCCACCCGCGGCCTTCATCACACCCGCGGTCAACCGTTCACCGGCTTCAACCGCGCGATCGAGGAGTCCGTCGGATTCGATCGCGTCGAGAACGGCCAGCCCAGCCGCTGCGCTGATTGGGTTTCCACCGAAGGTGGTCCCGTGCATTCCTGGCTGCAGAAGCGATGCTGCGGATCCGCACGCGACGACCGCGCCAATCGGAATTCCTCCACCGAGCCCCTTGGCCAGGGTGATGATGTCAGGACTCACCCCACACGCCTGATAGGCAAACCAGTGCCCGGTGCGCCCGATTCCTGTTTGCACCTCATCGACGACGAGCAGCGCACCGACATCGGCGGTGAGCCGACGTGCGTGCGCGAGGTAGTCGTGGCCAGGCACGATGACTCCGCCCTCTCCTTGGATGGGTTCGAGGAACACCGCGGCAGTACTGGCGTCCACCGCTCCAGCGAGCGCGTCAGCGTCTCCGTACGGCACGACGACCACGTCACCGGGAAGGGGACGGAATGGATCGACCTTGCTCGGTTGCGCCGTCAGTGCCAACGACCCCATCGTTCGTCCATGGAATGACCCGCTGGCAACGACCACCGTCGAGCGCCCCGTCAATCGCGTCATCTTGAAGGCGGCTTCGTTGGCTTCCGCACCCGAGTTGCAGAAGAAGACCCGTGCGGTGTCATCCCCGACGAGCGAGACGAGCCGTTCCGCCAGCGCCAGTCCTGGCTCGGACGCATACAGGTTGCTCACGTGACCCAACGTGGTGAATTGATCGGACAACGCCGATGCCATGCGTGGGTCGGCGTGCCCGAGAGCGTTCACCGCGATCCCCGCGATCAGATCGATGTACTCGTTGCCCTCGGTATCCCACACGCGCGAGCCGGCACCCCGGGTCAGCATGACGGCGGGTGTGCCGTAGTTGTTCATCATGACCGAGCCCCAGCGGTCCTGCCACGACATCGACGCACTCATGCCGACTCCCCGCCCGGAACGACCATGGTGCCCACCCCTTGATCGGTGAACACTTCGACGAGCAGGCTGTGGCGAACACGGCCGTCGATCACGTGCGCTCGGGAGACTCCGGCATCGACCGACCGCAGGCACGCTTCCATTTTCGGCACCATTCCCGAGGCCAACGTGGGTAGCAGCTCGCGCAGCTCGCTAGTGGTGAGGGACGCGATGACCTCGTCGCTGGTCGGCCAGTCGCGGTAGAGGCCCTCGACGTCGGTCAACATCACCAGCTTGTGGGCACCAAGAGCAACAGCGATCGCCCCCGCCGCCGTGTCGGCGTTCACATTCAACGTCTCCCCGTCGGCTCCCCGCGCAACGGTGGAGATCACAGGAATCAATCCTTGGTCGAGTAGTGACAGGATCGGCTCGGGGCGAACCTCATCGATGTCTCCGACAAGACCAACGTCCACCAGTGCTCCGTCGACAGTGGCTTTGCGTCGAACCGCATTCAACAGTCCCCCGTCTTCTCCCGACATGCCGACGGCGAGCGGGCCGTGTTCATTGATGTCTCGAACGATCTCTCGCTGCACTTGTCCAGTGAGCACCATCTCGACCACCTGCATCACCTCCGGTGTGGTGACGCGCAGGCCGCCCCGGAATTCTGATTCGATGCCGAGTTGTTCGAGCATCGCATTGATTTGCGGCCCTCCTCCGTGGACAACGACCGGACGCAGACCTGCGAGGCGTAAGAAGACGACATCCTCGGCGAACGCTGCCGTTAGGTCCGCGTCGACCATCGCGTTGCCGCCGAATTTCACCACCACCGTCGCCCCATGGAATCGCCGCAACCAGGGAAGGGCGCCGGCGAGAACCGCTGCCTTGTCCTTGGCTTCGTCGATGGATCGATTCGTCATTGCCGCTCCTAGGTGGAATACGCCGAGTTCTCATGGACGTAATCGGCGGTCAGGTCGTTCGTCCATACCGTGACCGTCGAGGGGCCTGCCTTCAGGTGAACATCGATGACGACATCGCGTTGACTCATGTCGACTCCCTCACGCGGGTCGCCGACTCCGCCACCTCGGCACACCATGACGCCGTTGATCGCGACATCGACATGATCGGACTCGAAGGCGACCGTGGTGGTTCCCAAAGCAGATAGGACCCTGCCCCAATTCGGATCTTCTCCGTGGATGGCGCACTTGAGCAGATTGCTCCGCGCAATGGTCCGAGCAGCCTCGAGAGCGTCGCTCTCACTTGCTGCTTCATGCACGGTGATGGCGATGTCCTTGGAGGCTCCCTCGGCATCGGCGATTAATTGCTGCGCAAGGTCGACACACAGATCCGTCAGGACTGTGGTGAATTCGTCGATGTCCGGCGCCGTCTGGGCGGAGCCACTGGCCATCACGATGACGGCGTCGTTCGTGGACATGCATCCATCAGAGTCGATTCGGTCGAAACTCACCGAGGTCGCGTGCCGCAGGGCTGCATTGAGCGCCGCGGCGGGAACATCCGCATCGGTAGTGATGAAAACGAGCATCGTCGCCAGGCCGGGAGCGAGCATGCCGGCGCCCTTGGCCATGCCACCTACGACGTAGCCGTCGCCTTCGCGTACCGCGGTCTTGGGAACGGTGTCGGTCGTCATGATCGCCTCGGCCGCGCTCTGGCCGGCCATCGACGACCCGTCGTCCGACATGGATCCCGACGGCGGATCAACAGCACCACCTGGTGCCCCAACGTCGACGACGACGGTGTCGATGCCGGCATTCACCAGGTCCATCGGGAGAAGTTCACCGATCAAACCCGTCGAGCACACCAGGACGTCACCGGCGCCGATCTCCCGGCCACCTGCCTGCAGTGCGGCAGCAGTGCGCTCGGCCATGGTGTGGCTATCAGCGAACCCTTGAGGTCCGGTGCACGCGTTCGCTCCCCCAGAATTCACGATCACCGCACGAGCGCTGCCGTCGGCTATGACCTGACGCGACCACAGCACCGGAGCCGCAGGAAAGCGGTTGCTGGTGAACACAGCCGCCGCAGCATCCGATGGTCCATCGTTGACGATGATCGCGAGGTCTCGCCGTCCCGATGGCTTGATGCCCGCGGCTATTCCCAGCGCCCGGAACCCTCGCGCAGCGGTCACGCTCATGGCGCAATCCCGATGAGATCGAGTCCGCACGCCTCGTCGAGACCGAGCATCAGATTGGCATTCTGAAGTGCTTGACCGGCGGCTCCCTTACCGAGGTTGTCGATAACCGAGACGACGATGACCCGACCGGCGTGCTCGTCTACCGAGACCTGCAACTGAGCTCCATTGGTGCCGAGCACCGCACCGGTCGTCGGCCATTGCCCCTCGCCGAGCACCGTGACGAACTGCTCGTCGGAGTAGGCGGCGCGAATGATCGCGCCGGGATCGTGTCCCGGCAAAACCGGAGCAGAGCACGTAGCGACGATTCCTCGAGGCATCGGGGCGAGCAACGGCGTGAAAGACACCCGAACAGCGGAAGGATCCTCGCCTGCCGCCGCCGCGATGGACTGCTCCATCTCCGGGGTGTGCTGATGGATGCCGCCAACTTTGTAGGCCGACATCGAACCCATCACCGATGTGGCGAGCAGTGAGTCGCTGGGTTTACGCCCGGCGCCGGAGGTGCCCGATGCCGCAACGACGACGATGTCTGTTGACTCGATGGCCGCCGCATGCGCCAACGGCGCAAGAGCGAGTGCTACCGCCGTCGGGTAGCAGCCCGGGTTGGCGACGCGGGTGCTGGCGGCTATCTGGCCGCGAACTCCCGGGAGTTCGGCAAGGCCGTACGTCCAGGATCCAGCGTGCGTGCCGCCGTAGAACGCGGTCCAGGCGTCGGAGGAAACCAACCGGAAGTCCGCACCCAGATCCACCACCAATGTTTCTGCGGGCAGTTGTTCGACCAGAGCGGCTGACTCCCCGTGGGGCATTGCCGTGAAGACCAGGTCGGCTTGCCCGAGAACCGACGGCGTTGTTTCGTCGAGAATCAACCCAGCCCAGGGCGTTGCCGAGAATTGCGTGTGAACTGACCCGAGTGCCTCGCCGGCCCTCCCGGCGGCGCACGCAGCGATGAGGTCGAAGGTGGGGTGCTGCGCCAGATAGCGCAGGAGTTCACCCCCTGCGTACCCCGAGGCGCCGGCTACCGCGACAGTGGTCATGGGAAAAGTATACGCATATGCACATACTTTTTGCCCCCGGGACCATGTCCGGTGCCTGATGAGCGCCCGTTACCGCAACCGCGCCCCCACGTCCGCGGACGTGCTCTCCACGATCGATTCACGAATACCGGCCAACTCCTCGGCACTGAGCGTTCGATCCGGGGCCCGGAAACGAAGGGCGAATGCCACCGACTTATGGCCGCCGGGCACCTGGTCGCCCTCGTAGACATCGAACAGTGACAGGCTCTCGAGTAGCTCGCCCGCTCCCCTCTCGATGGACGCCGCCACGTCGCGCGCGGAGACATCACCGGCCACCACCAAGGCGATGTCCTCTTTGGCGATCGGATGAGAGGAGAAATCCGGTGCGGGCCGAACCTCGGGGCTGGACTCGATGGCGCGGGATATATCGAGCTCCAGCGCACACGAACGAGGCGGCAGCCCCCAGGCCTCGGTGACACCGGGATGAAGCTCACCGGCGATCGCCACCGGCTCCCCATCGATCATCACCTGGGCGCACCGACCTGGGTGAAAGGACGGATCGTTGCCTCGCTCGACAACGTATTCCACGCCGAGTACCTGGCAGACATCCTGAGCAACCGACAGGGCATCGGCCCAGGTGAATGCCTCGGCGTCATCGGCCCAGGTCTTCGCCACTCGATTTCCCGTGAACACGGCACCCAGGTGCGTCGGCTGATCGGGAAGAAGGTCCTGCAACTGCTGCCACTCTTCGTCGCTGGGGCGCTGGTCGACTCCAGGTCGCGGAGCATGCTGCGATCCCGCAGGTCCGCGGAATACCGCACCCATCTCGAATATCGCCGCGTCGTCGAAACCTCGACTGATGTTTCGTTGAGCCGCCACGAGCAATGTCGGAAGGATCGCTGCACGAAGTTTCGGCTGCTCGTCAGACAGCGGGTTCGCCAAGCGCGGTGACACGCGTCGTTCATCATCGTCGGGCCAGCGCAGAGCATCGGCGTCCGCATCCGATGTGAACGGGTACGTCAGCACCTCCACCAAACCACGGGCCGCGAGCACCGTGCCGATGCGCCGCCGCAATCGCTGAGCGTGCGTCAGACCATGTCCGGCAGGAGCTGTGGGAAGGGTGGACGGGAGTTTCGCGTACCCCACGAGGCGCACAACTTCCTCGACGAGATCGGCCGGGTCAGTGAGGTCCGGACGCCATGAGGGCGGGGCAACGGTCAACTCGTCACCGTCGACGGATACCGAGCACCCGATAGCTTCAAGTGTGGCGATCACGTCATGGACAGGAATGTCCATTCCTGCAACCTGCGAGGGCAGGTCACCCGAGATGCGAATGACTCGCTCCTCCATGGGCGCTTCCACTGCGGTCATTCCCTGATACGTCCCGCCCGCGAGATCCACCAGCAGCTCGCTGGCTCGGGCCGATGCGACAGGGGCGAGCGCGCGATCGATTCCTCGTTCGAACCGACGACTGGCTTCACTCGTGAGTCGGTGGCGGCGCCCCATCCTCGCCACGACCTCCGCGCCGAAGTAGGCCGCCTCGAGCGCAATGTTCACGGTGTCGTCGGCGATCTCTGTCGTGGCCCCACCCATCGTTCCTGCCAGACCAATGGGTCCACGATCGTCACGGATCGTCAGGTCGTCCACCGACAGCGTGCGCTCGACATGGTCGATCGTCTCCAGCGACTCCCCCGGCTGCGCTCGACCAGCACGCACCGTTCCCTGCAACGCGTCCAGATCAAAAGCGTGGAGCGGCTGCCCTAGTTCAAGCATCACGTAGTTGGTGATGTCGACCGCAAGCGACACCGATCGCATGCCGCAATCCCGGAGGCGATTGCGCATCCATTGCGGCGTCGGCGTATGCGGATCGATGCCTGTGATGGTGCGCAAAGTGAACAACGGGCACGCCTCAAGATCATCAGAGGCGCACGCCGCGGGTGCGCGATCGTCCGCAGGCCCCGGGAGGGTTTCGGCGCGGTCCACGGGATCGTGGAAGTCCACGCCGTAGGCGATCGCGACTTCGCGCCCGATTCCGCGCAGGGACAGCGCATATCCCCGGTCGGGGGTGATGGCGATGTCCAGAACATCGTCTCCCGCGCCGAGGATCTGCGACGCGTCGGCGCCGGCCTCCGCCGTGCCCTCGGGCAGCACGATGATGCCCGCGTGATCATCACCCAGACCGAGTTCACGTTCGGAGCAGATCATTCCGTTTGAGACGTGACCGTACGTCTCGCGAGCCGTGATCGTGAAGTCACCCGGCAGCGTTGTTCCGGGCGGAGCGACCACCACGAGATCGCCTTCGGTGAAGTTTTGGGCTCCGCAGATGATCCCGCTCGGCTCACCGGCCCCGATGTCGACCTGACACCACCGGATCGGCTTCTTGAACTCGGTGAGTTCCTCGATTTCCCGCACGTGACCGACGACGATCGGTCCGGTAAGGCCGGCGCCGACGGTGTCGACGGTTTCGACCTCGAGTCCGGCAGAAATCAAGCGCTCGGCAACCTCGCGTCCGGATTGGTCGGCCGGAACATCGGCGACCTCCCGGATCCACGACAAAGGAATACGCATCAGGCATCCACCCCGAAAGCGGTGGTGAAGCGCACGTCACCTTCGACCATGTCGCGCATGTCGGTCACAGAGTTTCGGAACATCAAGGTGCGCTCGATTCCCATGCCGAAGGCGAAGCCCCGATACACGTCGGTGTCGATTCCGACCGCCGCCAAAACACGCGGATTGACCATGCCGCAGCCGCCCCACTCAATCCACCCCTCGCTCCCGCAGGTCCGGCACGCGCGCGAGGCGTCACCAACGGAGGCTCCGCGACACACGAAGCATTCGAGATCGACCTCGGCGCTCGGTTCGGTGAACGGGAAGTACGAAGGGCGAAGTCGGGTCACAATCCCCTCACCGAACATCTGCCGAGCCAGGTGATCCAACGTTCCCTTGAGGTCACCCATGGTTAGACCTTCGTCCACCGCCAAGCCTTCGATCTGGTGAAACACCGGGGTGTGGGTCGCGTCGAGTTCGTCGGTCCGGTAGACCCGTCCGGGCGCCACGACGTAGATGGGCAGCGGACGCTCGAGCATCGCGCGAATCTGAATGGGTGACGTCTGCGTTCGGAGCACCACACCGCTGTCGGCTGACTCGACATAGAAGGTGTCCTGCATGGTGCGCGCTGGATGATCCGGTGGGACGTTGAGCGCATCGAAGTTCGCCCACTCAGCCTCGGCCTCTGGTCCTTCGGCGATGTCGTACCCCATGGAGATGAAGACATCGGCCATGCGTTCCATGAGCGTCGTGAGCGGATGTCGACCTCCGACGGCGACACGACCCACCGGCAGGGTGATGTCGACCGCTTCGGACTCAAGCACCCGCGCATCGCGCTTCTGCGTGAGAACCACCTCGCGTTCTTCGAGCGCGCTCTTCACGGCAGCACGGGCTTGCCCCACCCGCTTTCCGGCGTCGGCTTTCGCGGCCGGGGGCAGCGCTCCGATCTCCCGGTTGGCCAGAGCTAAGGGCGAACGGTCCCCCGCATGGGCCAGGCGGGCCGCCTTCAGGGCATCTAGATCGTCGGCTGCAGCGAAAGCCGCGCGAGCGTCCGCCACCATCGCTTCGACCGCATCAACGTCGAGGGACGCGACCTGCTTGGGATCGAAATTCGTGTTGGGACCAGACATGGGACGGTCAGTATCCCAGGAACGCTCTATTCGCCGAGGACGGCCCGCGCCAGCGTGTCCACCTGGGTGTCGAGGTCACCGGCACCGTCCAGGACCACGTCAGCGTTCTCCGGAGCCTCGTAGCTTTGACCCATACCCGTCATGTTGGGCAGATTCCCCGCCGCTGCCTTCGCATAGAGGCCCTTCGGGTCGCGCTCAGCACACACCTCCACCGGGGTGTTCACGAACACTTCGAGGAAGTCGCCCTCGTCGAACAACGCAGCCGCGGCCTCGCGATCGGCTCGATACGGCGACACCAGTGCGACGAATACCACGAGCCCGGCGTCGCTCATCAACTTGGCGACTTCCGCGACGCGGCGAACATTCTCCGCTCGGTCTTCCGCGGTGAATCCGAGATCCTTATTGAGCCCCGTACGAACATTGTCGCCGTCGAGAACGTATGTATGGACGCCCATGGCATGCAGTCGTCGAACGGTCGAATCTGCGATCGTCGACTTGCCCGAGCCCGGTAGTCCGGTCAGCCAGACCACGCGACTGGGATGTCCCATCAAGGCGGTGCGGGCCTGATCTGTGACGTCATACTCGTGGGGAACCACGTTGAAGGCGCGACGCATGGCATGCCGCACCAGTCCAGCCGCCACGGTGTCCGCCGTCACTCGATCCACCAGCAGGAAGCCACCGGTGTCCCGGCACCTGTCGTAAGCATCCATCGGGATGGGGCGGTCCGTGGCAACTTCGACTCGGCCGATGTCGTTCATCTCGAGTACTCGGGCGGCGCTCTCGTGCCCGGAGACGACATCGAGCCGGTGGCGAACGTTCGTCACCGTCGCGGGAACCGAGCGGGAGCCCGACACCAGCAGGTAGGACCGACCATGGGCCAGCGGCTCTTCACCGATCCACACCATGTCGGCGGAGAAACGGTCTGCTGGCTGCAAGGACGTGCCGTCGGGATCCTTCCCCGCCAGCACATCTCCGCGGGTGACGTCGACCTCGTGATCGAGGGTGATGGTCACCGCCTGGCCGGTGACGGCTGATGTGGCACCGCCCGAGCGGTCCCCGTCGTAGGTGACGATCCGGTCCACTCGCGCCGTTCGCCCCGAATCAGCGACGGTGACCTCGTCGCCAGAGGAAATGGATCCCGAGACAACCGTTCCCGCGTAGCCGCGGAAGTTGCCCTCCGCGCGAACGATGAATTGCACGGGGAAGCGAAATCCGGCCGTCTCCTGCACGACCGCGGGCTCCCAATCGGACAAGAACTCCAACAGGGTTGGGCCGGAATACCACGGCATGCTCTCCGAGCCGCCGGTGACGTTATCCCCGGCGAACGCACTCATCGGAATGGCGGCCACGTGTGCAACACCCAGTCGCGTCGCGGTCGCCTGCACCGTGGCGACGATGTCGTCGAAGGCGGCCTGTTCGTAGTCGACCAAGTCCATCTTGTTCACCGCGATGATGACCGTCGTCACACCCATCAGGGCACAGACCGTCAGGTGCCGGTGTGTTTGCGGACGAACACCACGGGCGGCGTCGACGAGCAGAATCGCCACGTCGCCGTTGGAAGCAGCCACCGCCATGTTCCGGGTGTATTGCTCGTGCCCCGGCGCATCGGCGATGAGCACTCGCCGACCGTTGGGCAGATTCATGTGTCGGTAGGCCACATCGATGGTGATGCCTTGTTCGCGCTCGGCTTCCAGGCCATCGGTCAGTAAGGAGAAGTCGACTTCGCCGATCGGGATCGTCGAACCTCCCCGACGCGTCGTGCGGGCGTATTCGAGTTGGTCGACCGGAACAGAGTCGGTTTCGGCGAGCAGACGGCCGATCAGCGTCGACTTCCCGTCGTCGACGGAACCGCAGGTCACCAGGTGCAGGACCGGGGTTGCCTCCATTAGAAATACCCCTCGGCTTTCTTGGATTCCATCGATCCGCCACCTTCGCCGTCGATGAGTCGGCCGGCCCGCTCGGAGATTTTCGACTCCTCCATCTCCGCGATCAGGGTCGGCAGATCGTCGGCGGTGGACTCGACCGCCCCCGTCAGCGGGTAGCAGCCTAGGGTGCGAAAACGCACCGATTTCATCTCCGGCGTCTCGCCTTGCTCGAGCGGGTAACGGTCGTCGTCGACCATGATCCAGGTGCCATCTCGTTGCACGACGGGGCGTTCTTTGGCGAAATACAAAGCCGGAATCTCGATGCCTTCGCGCTCGATGTAACGCCACACGTCCAGTTCCGTCCAGTTCGAAAGTGGGAACGCGCGCATGGTTTGACCCTCGGCCAAAGCCGTGTTCGCGGTCCTCCAGAACTCGGGGCGTTGCTTTCGCGGATCCCACCGGTGCCCGGGCTCCCGCAGGCTAAAGATTCTCTCTTTGGCTCGGCTGCGCTCCTCATCCCGCCGCGCTCCGCCGATGGCCGCATCGAATCCGTAGTGGTCCAGCCCCTCACGAAGGGCAACCGTCTTCATGATGCGCGTGTACTCGTGCGTTCCATGACTGAAGGGGCTCACCCCATCTGCTACCGCCTGCTGGTTCGTGGCGATGCGAAGATCGAGGTTGAGTTCTTGCGCACGTCGATCGCGAAACTCGATCATCTCGCGAAACTTCCACGTTGTATCGATATGCATGACGGGAAAAGGCAGTGGAGCGGGGTGAAAAGCCTTCAGCGCTAGATGCAGGAGCACCGAGGAGTCTTTGCCGATGCTGTAGAGGAGAACGGGGTTGCGAAATGCGGCCGCCGTTTCTCGATAGATGTGGATCGCCTCCGATTCCAGTTCGTCGAGAACCGCGCTATAGGCGACCACTGCGACTCCTCCCGCTTGTGTGCACGCGTCCACGCCGGCACGCGTGGGGCTTGATGGTAATCCCGAACTTTTCGACCAGGCTCAGGCCTCGGACAAGACTTCCTTCTCTTCCTGGACGGCCATGCTGCCATCACCGAAGCGCGGATCCTCACCCTTGGCAGCCAACGCTGCAGCCCGAGCCTGTCGCTTGGATTCCGCCAGTGCTTCGCCTTCGGCCGCAACATCCGCATCGATCGGATGGTTATCGATGCTTGTACTGGGATGCCTCGCCGCGATCCACTCATCCAGCTCAGGGCCCGACTCATAGGACGTGATCAGGCAGTACCTCGGCTCACTGCCCGGATGCCACACCGCGTGGTAGAAGCTTTGCGTGTCGATGACGACCTGCTGCCCGGCCGGCATCGGAATGCGCACCTCCGTCGTCGGGTCGTCCTTGTCCGAGCGCAAGATCATGACGGACTCAGCGTCATCGGTGAGGTTGAAGAAGGCGCGCACGATCCATCCCGTTCCTTCGGGATTGAGACGGTTGTTGTCGTCTCTGTGCAGGTTGTAGAGGGCTTCGCCATAGGTGTTCGGCTGCAGCTCAATCACGCGGCAGCGCCCGA
>Ga0181575_10000917_pt1 | contig 21242 bp, 23 predicted proteins | sample 101ome_23_FD_145599 | JGI IMG/M metagenome (GOLD analysis project Ga0181575, IMG submission 145599) | Coastal salt marsh microbial communities from the Groves Creek Marsh, Skidaway Island, Georgia - 101411CT metaG (spades assembly) | ecosystem: Environmental > Aquatic > Marine > Intertidal zone... | reverse complement strand
AACGCCAAACTCGAGCGGACGCAGGGTATAAACGACAGCCAGCAGCACCAGCAGTGAAAGGGCAATGTTGAAGGTAAACAGCATATCGAGCGCGATAGGCGGCAGAGGAATAATCATGAGCATCAACATGACGACAAGGAGAACGGGCGTTCCGAGCCCACTCAATGGTCCCATCGTGCCGCTCGTTTGAGCAGTATTCATGCGTGCGCTCATGACAGGTCTTCCTCTGGTAATAGATCTTCGGGAGATGGCGGTTCAATGAAAATGCTGCTGTCTGCCTGCTTCAGCTGGAAGACATAGGCAAGCACCTTGGCAACGCCCACATAAAGGTGAGCCGGTATCTCGTAACCGATCTCACTCGAGGCAAACAACGCCCGTGCAAGCGGTGGCGCAGAGAACACAGCCACGCCGTGCTGCTCCGCTACGTTGATGATTTCCAAAGCGATAAGATCCTGGCCGAGCGCCACGACTTTTGGCGCCAGCATTTCTTCGCCGTATTTCAACGCTACCGCGAAATGGGTGGGGTTCCTGATAACGACATCTGCAGTCTTCACGTCTTCCATCATCCTGCGCTGGGCAACCTCCTGCTGCAGACTGCGAATCCGACTCTTAACTTCCGGCCGACCGTCAGTTTCCTTTTGCTCGTCCTTGATCTCCTGCTTGGTCATTTTCAGCTTCTTCGTGTGCTGAAAAATCTGGAAAGGCACATCCATCGCAGCGACCAGAACCAGGACGCTGCTGGTCGCGAGCAGGCACAGGATAATGAGAAAGAGAGAATGGTTGAGCGCACGTGCTATCGGCTCTAAGCCAAGCACCATCACTTCGGACAGGTAAGTCGTAATAAACAGCCAGGCGGCAAATCCGATCAGCAGAAACTTACCCAGGGCCTTGAACAATTCCATGAGCCCGTTAACTGAGAATATTCTCCCCAGGCCCTTAATCGGATCCAGCTTCTCCAACTTGGGCGCAAGCGCCTCAAAACGGAAGATAAAACCACCCATGAGCATGGGGCCAACAAAGACCGAGCAGAGCATAAGCGCAAAAAGCGGCACCAGCGCCCAGATCGCAGACCTGGTCGCATCAGCGGCTGTCACCAGAACATTGGCGGGGTCTTTCAACGCCAGCGCAGAGTGCGACAGGCCAGAGCCCAACTGCCCAGCCAGATGCATTGCCAGGTCACCACCGAGCACTACCAGACCGAGCAGCGCTGACACCAGTGAAATCAAAGTGTTGAGCTCCCGGGAGCGGGCAACCTCGCCTTTCTTCCTGGAATCTTCCCGCCGTTTCTCTGTCGGCTGTTCTGTTTTTTCCTGGGCACTGTTCTCTGCCATCAGTTCAACCCTCCAGCGAACATGTCGAGGAGCGTCGACATACCAACATCAAACAAGGACTGTGCCTGCTGAGAGAAGAGGTCCAGCGTCAGGTACATCAATATGAACCCGATGAGAATCGTGGCAGGAAAACCAACCGCGAATATATTCAACTGGGGCGCTGCCCGCGTCATTACGCCAAAGGAAAGATTGACCAGAAGAATGACCACCATTACCGGCAGCGCCATGAGTAACGCCAGCAGGAAAACGTGCCCCGCCCATGCCACCAGGTCGAAGTGCAGGTTCGGGTCAATCGCATAGAGACCGATGGGTATCGCTGTAAAGCTACCGGCGAGCGCCGACAACATCACAAGGTGCCCATGCATCGAGATAAACAACAGAGTGCTCAGCACCAGGAAGAACTGGCTGACCACCGGTACGCTGACCCCATTTTGTGGGTCAATCACCGAAGCAAAGCCCAACCCCATGCTCATGGCAATCGTCTGCCCCATAAAAACCACGGTGGCAAATACCAGCTGCATCAGAAACCCCATGGCCAGACCGATGACAATTTGCTGAATCGTTATCAATAAGCCCGCAGCACTCATGGGATCTATCTCCGGCGGTGCCGGCAGCACCGGCAGAATCATGAGGCTGATGGTAAACGCGAGCACAATGCGAATCCGGACCGGTACTGTATTCGCACCGAAAATCGGCGCAGCAAGGAACATGGCACTGATTCGAATGAAAGGCCAGATCAGGAGTTTCAGCGAGTCAAACAGGAATTCAACGGAGAACATCGTCTGCTCACCCGATGATCATTGGTATGCTTTCATACAGACCGACCGTGTAGTCCGTGATGACGTTCAGCATCCAGGCGCCGGCGACAAACAGGGCGACCACGACAGCAATGAGCTTGGGAATAAAGCTCAATGTCATCTCCTGAATCTGCGTGGCAGCCTGAAACAAACCGATGAGCAGACCGACGCCCAATGCCGACAGCAGCAGTGGCGCAGCCAGCATGCAGATCACAAACAGCGCTTCTTCACCTACCTGAATTACCATGTCTGGTGTCATGATCAGACCGCAAAGCTCGCCGTCAGGGTGCCCAGGACGAGGGTCCAGCCATCGATGAGCACGAACAGCATAATTTTGAATGGCAGCGAGATGAGCATGGGGGACAACATCATCATACCCATGGACATCAGAACACTGGCGACGACCAGATCAATGATCAGGAAGGGGATAAAAATAAGAAAACCAATCTGAAAGGCAGTTTTTAACTCGCTTGTAATAAACGACGGCATCAGTACCTGAAACGGAACCTCTTCAAGACTGTCGTAGCCACTCGTCGTCGACATGCCGACGAACAGCTCCAGCTCAGTTTCCCGGGTCTGGCTTAACATGAACTCTCTTACTGGCAGACTGGCGCGTTCCACCGCAGCTTCGAATTCAATCTCCTCATCCATGTAGGGCTTGACGCCTTCGTCATAAACCTGTTGAAAAACAGGCATCATGATGAAAATCGAAAGAAACAAGGCCAGCCCCAACAGGACCTGGTTGGAAGGCGTTTGTCCGGTGCCGAGTGCCTGCCGCAGAATGGCCAGGACGACAATGATTCGCGTGAAAGACGTCAGGCTGATCAAACCGGCCGGAATCAGGCTCATCGCTGTCATCAGCAGCAGAATCTGGATACTCGTGCTGTAGGACTGAGTGCCATCAGCTGCCGTTGAAGAGGTAATCAGTTCAATGCCCTCTGCAAAGACCATTTCAGGCACCAGCAACAAGGCCAGCAGTACCAGCGGAGCAACTCTCACAACGACACCTCCGTCGCCAGCCTGGCGTGAGGCGTTCCCGCCTGCTCCTGGCTGCTCAGCGTCGCGAGTCGGCTGACTCCGCCGGCACTGACGCCCAGCAGAATCTGTTCGCCCTTGAAATCGACAAGCACCAGTCTTTCTTTGGCACTCAGAGGCAGCGACTGCAGAACCTGGAGATTCTCCTGACCTGGCATACGGTCCTGGACTCTTTTCAGCAGGAAGGCAACGAAATAGATGAGCCCGACTACAGCGATGAGACCAAGAAAAACCTCAAGCAGCTGGCCGGGAACCAGCACAGAAGTGTTCATTTCAACCTCTCAACCCGTTCGCTGGGACTAACAATGTCGGTAAAACGGATACCAAACTGTTCATCCACGACAACGACTTCACCGTGCGCGATCAAAGTGCCGTTCACGAACACGTCGTGCGGCTCTCCGACCACACGATCAAGCTCTACCACCGAGCCAGGGTTAAGCTTCATGAGCTCACCAATGGATATATCTGTCTGGCCAATCTCAATGGAAAGCTGAACGGGCACATTCAGGATGAGATCAAGGCTCATATCGGCATTACCTGAGCCCTCGCCTGCAGGCGGCGCAGAGTTCTGCGGCGTGACCGCTGTTTCACCGTTTTCTTCTGACATAGTGATCGCTACTCCTAATGCTGACTTAGTGCTGAGTCATGTCTGTGAATTCACGAATCCTCACGGCATTCCTGCCATTAGAGGAGCCCAGGGTGCCTTTAAAGATCGGGATATGTTCTACATCCAGACTGATCAATGACGGCATTTCAAAAGGAACAACGTCCCCAACATTGAGTGACAAGAGTTCACTCAACTTCATGGACAGACCTTCTATCTTGCCCGTTGCGTTAACTGAGGCTCTATTGAGCTCTGTGGCAAGTCCTTGCTGCCAGACCTGGTCGACTTCTATCTTTTCTGTCTGGGCACGGGCTTCCAGCGTGCTGCGATAGTGTTCAAGCAGCGAATACGGCAGGGCGAAACGAACATTGCCCGAAGCACCGCCAAGCGTGATTTGAAACATGGCGACAACAATCACTTCGTTGGCGCTCATCACCTGGACAGTATCCGGCACCGTATCGGTCGCGCGATGGGTAAAGCCGATTTTGTCGACAATCTGCCAGGCCGCCTGAAAATCCTCGACCAGCAGCGCCAGCAATTGATCCGCGATGCGCCTTTCGGTCAATGTCAGATCACGTCCTTCTTCCAGACCATGGGTGCCGCCTTGACCGCCAAAATACTTGTCTACCAAAATGTACAGCAGCCGGGGCTCCAGCACTGCCAGCGCTGACGTGTGCAGCGGAGAGATCTCCAGCGTATTGATATGCGCGGGTTCAGGCAGGCTCCGCATGAACTCACCGTATTTACTGGTACCCAGTTGCGCGAGGGTGATTTCCGCCTCTGTGTCCATAAGATTTTCGACGCTGGCAGACAGGTTCTTAAGAAAACTGTCAAATATGCGTCCGAGGCGGGGCATCTTCCCGAGCAGAATGTTGTACTGCTCTTTGAAGTTGAAACTGATAGCCTGCCCCTTAGCAGCCGTATCACCATTCGTATCAACTGATCCGGTGCTGACACCGTCAAGCAGCGTATCAAGCTCTTCTTCTGTCAGGGTTGTATCGGACATGGTTACTGCATCACGAAGCCAGTCAGATAGACCGACTCTATGCCTTCTTCACTGTCGAGCAGAGCATTCACCTCTGCGTATATCTCGGCTCGAACGTTTTCCTTGCCTTCTCGGGTCGAGAGCTGTTCGTAATTGTGATTACTCAGCAACAGGATCAGTGAATTCCGAATTTCCGGCGATCTCTGGTTGATCTCCTCTACGGTCAGTTCGTCGCGCGTCATGAATTCAACCGTCAGCTGCAGATACCGCAATGACTGACCCTGCATGAAGTTCACAACAAAAGGTTCAAATGGCACGTAAACCGGGGGTCTTTCGTCCACCAGTTCACCTGATTCCTCCGCTTCCTCCGCTTCAGCCGCAGCGATCTCATCTTCTTCCTGCTTCTCGAGCATGTAGTTCACGGCAAACATAGAGGCACCGACGCTCCCAAGCATGACAAAGAGCAAGACGGCTACACCGATGAGTATTTTTTTGATGTCCATAGCACTGGCTGCCAGCAATCCTTGATAGCTGGAATTAAGCAAGCTCCGTGCCAGATATTTTTTACTTTAAATTCAGCAGGTTAGGTTCTTACCCTGCCTGGAATGACGAACGTTTGACGGCATCCAGGCGGGTAAAATTGACGCTGGTCGAAATTCCGACTGCCCGCGTCAGACGGTCGGATGGTCGGATGGTCGGATGGTCGGATGGTCGGATGGTCGGATGGTCGGATGGTCAGATGAATGTATCAACGACATGATCTCCGACCAGCGTCACGCCTCGACTTGTCGCCTGGCCAGGATCACTGTTTTCGTCCGACTCATGCCCGGCGACACCTGACCGGGCTTTCGCGGCAGCCTGCTGCTCCCGGTGATCGCGCAGAGACTCACCACTCACGTCGACGTCAGCGAGCGCTATACCGCTGTTGGCAAAAGTTTCCCTTAATCTTGGCAGATTCGCCTCGATCAATTCTCTGGTTGCCGGGTTCTGACTGAAAAACGACACCTCAGTCCTTTCTGAATCACCGCTAATTCGCACTTCAATGGTTCCCAGCGACGCCGGGCTCAATTTGAGTTCAGCCACACTCTGATTATTTTTCAGCAGGTAGCTGATACGTGTCCCCATATCCTGCTCCCAACCTGGTTTGGAGGGCGTCAGAGGCACATTGAAAAGCGCAGCCAGCGCGGACTGTTGTGTCTGGCTGGCACCAGGCGCCGCAGGTGTTGCTGCAGTCACCGGATTCGACTGGGCCGGCGCGGTTGTCACAGGTGCCGGGGCCGGTTCAGCCGGCGCATTTCTGGCGGCGGTCAAACTTTCCTGAACAGGCGGCGCTCCTCTTGTCTGCGCCTCCGCGTTTACCAGGGTTTCCCTGAACTGATTCGCCTGCGTTACATTGCTGCCTGACTGGCCGGCTTCTGCTGTGCGTCCAGGCATCGCATCGAAGAGACGGGCTGAACGGTCAAGTTCGGGGGCCACCACACGGCCAACAGAGGCTTCGCGGCCAATGCCATCAACCGTCGACACCCGCTGGGGCAGGTCTGGATCCTGGATATTGCCCGGATTTGCCGGGCGCAGTGCAGGTTGAGGCGCGAGCGGCTCAGCCATCTGCCGCAGAACGCCAGACACAGGGCCAGCGATACTATTACCTGACTGGCCTGCTTCTACCTTTCGCCCAGACATCGCATCGAGGAGGCGGGCTGAACGGTCAACTTCGGGGGTCGCCACGCGGCCAGCAGAGGCTTCGCGGCCACTACCATCAACCGTCGACACGCCCTGAGGCAGGTCTGGATCCTGGATATTGCCCGGATTTGCAGGGCGAAGTGCAGGTTGAGGCACAAGCGGGTCGGCTTTAGCGGGCGACACCAGCGTGTCGTCAACGAGACCAGCAGCAGCAGTGAACTGACTGTTTGACAAGGCTGACAGCTGGGGTACCCGGCTATCGACCATGCTAGCGGCATCTGCGATTGCCGCCGGATGCGATGACGCTCTTGTCGACAGCTCGGGTACCCGGCTATCGATCTTGCCAGTAGCATCCGCCAGTGCCGCCGGATGCGATGACGCTCTTGTCGACAGCTCGGGTACCCGGCTATCGATCTTGCCAGTAGCATCCGCCAGTGCCGCCGGATGCGATGACGCTCTTGTCGACAGCTCGGGTACCCGGCTATCGATCTTGCTAATAGCGTCTGCCAGTGCTGAAAGCTCAGGCATTTGTCCGCCGGCTCCCGCAGCAGCCGTGGAATATTCTGCATTCACGCCTGCTGCCGCCACAGTCTGATTAACGCCAAGTTGAGCCAAGGCGATATTAGCGCCACCCTCATGAACAGCGCTTGTCGCCAGCGCGGCGGCAGTTTCAGGTATCGCCGGTGTCGGCATGGTTTCAGCGGCGGCGGGACCCTCCGCCAGCAGGGCCTCCCGGCCATAAGATTTCAGCAGATCTGAAGCCAGGGTACCACCGGGCAACAAGTTGACCGGTTTCGGCAAAGGATTGCCGGCCCTGGGTAAACCGACCACCCACTGATCGGGTTTCACCGAGGGGTCGGCGACAAACGCAGCAGGCTGGCTTCGGTTGTCCACCAGTTCACCTTCGGCTTGCCGTACCGCACCAAAAGAATGTTGAAGCAAACGCTGAAAGTCACGTTTGACGGGCGTTACCTCGACAACGGGCACCGGCGCGACGCTCGCGCCAGGGCTGAATTCCAGATCTAAAATGTTCACTTGCACCTCCTGACCTCGACATCTTACTTTTCATTCCAGACTTCGACTGGTCGATTCATCGAGGCAGAAACCTCCCAGTCACAGTGAAATTTGCAAATGTCAGGCCAACTTTATTGACAGAAACAGAAACAGAGACAGAGACAGAGACAGTATCGCGGAGTGGAGATCACGCTGGCAGAGCCAGCGACGTCAGAGCAGAAACAGGTGAACAAGCTGCGGTTGAGGCTAGCGACCCGGCAGCTGGTAGCCGATACGGTCATCAAGCATCGACTGTTCTATTTTCTCCAGTGAGCGCTGCTCCTGCAGCAACAACCGCTCGCAGTGTTGTTCGAGCGCGTTGGCCCGCTGATAACTCTCGATCCATTTCAGCTGCTGCGCATCCTGGCGTTCCCGACTGGCCGCCACTTCTGCGCTTGACACATCAATCGCGTCATTCAAGCTGGCGACAAAACGTTGCAGACTCAGGATCTCATCCGCAGTCCTGCCCGTTTGCATTTTTCCCAGCTGATCGGTGTATTGCGACCTGTAAGATTCCAACGCCTGGAGTTGACTCAATGCGCTGTCCACGGCTTCATTCGCATCTCGCAGCGCCATCGCCTCGGTCGTCTCCTCACGTTGCGCAAGGTTACGAATCAGGATCATACGTTTATAGCGGCCCACTGCTTGCCCCCACGGCTCTCGCTTCAAGCATCGCCATCATTGCATTGAGTTTATCAACACTCTCGACCAGCCCAGCTTTCTCATGAACGCCCTGCCGCAGGTAGTCCTGGATGAGCGGATAAAACTGTATGGCCTGGTCGATCTTTGGGTCAGTTCCGCCTCGATAGGCACCGACACTGATAAGGTCACGATTTTCCTGATAAATCGAATAGAGCTGCTTCAATTGCCGCGCTGTCTGATCATGGTCAGGTTCAACGATGTTGAGCATCGACCTGCTGATTGAGGAATCTATCGCAATCGCGGGGTAAACCCCCTGCTCAGCGACCTGTCGCGACAACATAATGTGGCCATCGAGTATAGCCCGGGCTGCATCTGCTATCGGTTCGTTTGGATCGTCACCTTCCACCAGGACCGTGTAAAAAGCCGTCACTGAGCCGCCATTGTAGTTGCCGGCGCGCTCTACCAGCATGGGTAGCTGGGTAAAGACCGACGGCGGATATCCCTTTGAGACCGGAAATTCACCAATTGAGAGTGCAATCTCCCGCTGGGCCTGGGCAAATCTCGTCAGAGAATCCATCAATAGGAGTACATTCTTACCGCGATCACGAAAGTACTCTGCAATCGCCGTTGCCCGGAAGGCACCATGGAGCCTCATCAAAGGCGATGAGTCTGCCGGTGTGGCAACGACGACTGCTTTGGCAAGGCCCTCTTGGCCTAACGTGTCGTCGATGAATTCCTTCACCTCGCGGCCGCGCTCGCCGATGAGCCCTACGACGACCACATCAGCCGCCGTGGCACGAGTCATGACGCCCAGCAATGTGCTCTTACCGACACCACTGCCCGCGAACAAACCGACCCGCTGACCACGGCCAACAGTCAGCAGACCATTGATACCGCGCACACCAACATCCAGTGGGTCCACGATGGGAGCGCGATCTAACGGGTTTTTCTGCTCTCCACTCAAGGGCAAATAACCGGTGGTACGAATAACCCCACGCCCATCAAGCGGTTTACCAGCACCGTCAATAACTCTGCCGAGCAGCTCATCACCAACAGCAACCTGCCCTGATCGTTTGAGCGGCACAACCCTGGATCCTGGTGTCACACCAGTAACATCTCCCAGCGCCATGAGAAACAATTTGCCCTCACCAAATCCGACAACCTCAGCTTCGATGGCGTCACCTTGGGGAGACTGGATCAGGCAAAGACTGCCTACTGGCGCGATGCAGCCTTTGGCTTCCAGCGTGACCCCAACCATGCGCACCAGCTCACCCTCAATGGCGGGGGAACCTGGGCGGATATTCTCACGACAGCGCTTGAGCTTGCGCAGCAGCGCTTCCTGCCTCGCAGCACGATGAGCCTGAGTTATCTCGGCAACGCCAGTTCCGCTCAATGATCAGATCCTTCCAGTGCAGCCAGCACAACCTGCTGACAGAGCTCGTGAACTCTTGCCTGGATAACGCTGTTATCGACTTGCAACACACAATCACCCCGCTTCACACTGGCGTCTGCAACGATGGACCAACGCTCAAACTGCGCGCCTTGACCTGTTATGTATTCATTCATGGTCGCTGCATCTTCGGGATGCAGAAGCCCAGTCGCCCGCTCGTACTGGCCTGGCAATTCAGCAACGGCCTGCTCAATCATCTTGATGATGAGTTCTGGCCGGAGCGAGATCTCAGATCTGACGATTTGCTCCGAGACAGCGCCGGCGAGGGTCGCCAGTTCTTCCGCCAGGTGATCGCTCTCAATGCCGTAGCCGGTCTCCACCGCCTCGATTAAAGACTGCAGCTGCAGCTGGAGGCCTTCCGTATCCGCCCGGGCCTGAGCCAGGCCTTCTTTCCGCCCGAGTTCCAGACCTTCCTGGTAGGCCTTCTCATAGGCCTCCTCAAGACTCGCTTCACCCGCGGCGTCATCACCTTGGGTTGTCAGGCCCGCGGCATCCAGTGCAGGCATCGCCCAAAGGTTGACGCTTGGCTTCTCGACTGCCTCTGCCATCAGACGTACTCATCATCGGACTTGTGGCCGAACGCGATATCCCCTTCCGCTGCGAGCCTTGCCGCCACGTTAAGAATTTCTTTCTGCGCCGTTTCGACTTCAGACAACTTGACCGGACCAAGCAGTTGGATATCTTCCCGCAACATATCGGCAGCGCGGCGCGACATGTTGTTATAGAACTTGTCACGCAGCCCTTCCTCCGCTGCCTTTAAAGACAGCACAAGGTAATCGGTTTCTGTTTCTCGCAGCAATCGCTGCATGTCCTTGTTGTCCAGCATGGCAAGATTTTCAAAGATGAACATCTTATCTCTGATCTCAAGACTCATATCCTTATCAAGACCCTCGATCGACTCCATGATTTCGTTCTCTGCATTGGAATCCATGTGATTGAGAATCTGGGCAGCAATGCGAACACCATCGACATTTGAACGACTGGAATTTGCCGTATCGACGAGCTGCTTCTGCATCATTTCATCCAGTTCATCGAGCGCATCAGGGTTGATTGCATCGAGACTGGCAACACGCATCATGATTTCAGGACGTTTGGCCGAAGGCAGCAGTTTCAGGACCTCGGCACTATGCTCACTTTCAAGCGAGAGCAGAACAATTGCACAGATCTGCGGGTGCTCGTCCTTGAGGATTTGCGCCACAGCCTTTGCTTCCATCCATTTCATAGCCTCAAGGCCACGGGTTTCGGACTGCAGGATTCGACCCAGCATGCTCTTGGCTTTATCTTCTCCCAGCGCCTGATAAAGCATTCGCTTGATGTATTCATCTGTACCGCTGATAGCCTGGGACCCGCTCATAAGCGTGCGAGTGAAATCACCAACGACTTGCGTCACTTTTTCTGTTGAAACCGCATTGAGCCCTGCCATCGCCTCACCGACATTCTGAACTTCCATCGGGTCAAGGTGACGTAATATCGAGGCGGCGGAGTCCTCACCGAGACTCAGAAGAAAAATCGCTGCCCGTTCAACACCTGATATCTGCTGTTCATCAACCATCTGCTGCTACCCAGTCTCGAATAACTTGCGCAACCTGCGTTGGATCCTCAGCGGCCAGGGTGCGCGCCCCTTGGAGTTGCCGGCTATAGTCCGGCATCTGAAATTGTTGTTCATACGGCCCTCCAGCGACGACACCAACCTCCGGCATGCTTAACACAGGTGGCCTGGTGGCAGAATGCTTCTCAGCCGCCGCGACCATGGTCTTCAACAGCGGCCGCACAACAGCCAGCATCAGTATGAGCAGGCCAATGAAACCAAGCACCTGTTTGACCAGTGTCTGCACCCATGCCTGCTGCCAGAGCGGCACTTCCTGAATTTCAGCCAGCTCACGCGTGACTTCCACGAACGGCACGGTCGTCACACTAATGCTATCACCACGTATTTCATTGAATCCCACGGCTTCTTTCACCAGCCGTTCTATCTCCTGCATTTCGTCGGGTGTCAGCGGCGTTCGCTCGATAGTTCCATCGTCAAGTACAGTGTTGTTATAGTCAACGACAACGGCGACTGAAATGCGACTTAGGGTTCCCGCGCGCTCCTTGATGTAACTCACGGAGTGATCAATCTCATAGTTTCGAGTCGCCCTGACGGTTCGGGTATCTCCGGGTGGTGGCAATTCCGCCTGATCCTCGTCAACAACCTCTACAGCCGTTCCAGGCGCACCGACTGCCGATACGCTCATTCCGCTCTCGTTCACGGTTTGTTCGCTGCGCAGGGACAGTGAATCTGGGCTGTATTGCTCGACTGTGCGCTCCGTCGACGTGAAATTCATATCAGCAGAAACACGCGCCTTGACGCGGTCTTCTCCGAGGATCGGAGAAAGAATATCGACAATACTGGACGCCAGTTTCTCTTCCATCGCCTGGGTCAGGCGCATTTGCTCATTGCCCATCATGTCGGAGTCGGAAGACTGGTTAGAGAGCAACTGACCTTTTTGATCAACCAGTGTGACCTTTTCTGGCTCCAGGCCTGGAACACTGGAAGCGATGAGATAAACAATCCCCGCCATCTGGTTATCATTCAGGACCCGCCCGGGGATCAGCTCAATCAGCACTGACGCATTGGCCTTGGCACGATTCTTAATGAAGGAAGTATGCTTTGGGATAGCCAGGTGGACCCGTGCGGAGCGAACGCCATCAAGGGTTGCAATTGATGCGGCAAGTTCTTCTTCAAGCGCCCGGTTAAAGCGGGCTAGCTCCATGAATGAGCTTGTGCCGAGCTGTTGTTCTTCGTACAGAATGCTGAACCCGTTGCCCCCTCTTTTCGCGGGCAGCCCTTCGCTCGCCAGTTTCAGCCTGATTTCATGTTTCTTTTCAGCGGGGACAGAGATCATGCCTGTGCGGCTGTCGATTCGGTAGGGCACTGACAAACTGTCCAGAGAATTGATGACGTCAGATGCCTCTTCAGCACTAATGTCGGCAAAGAGCACCGTGTAGTCCTCATCTGTGGACCAAAGCACAACGCCTACACCGACAGCGATACTCAACGACATGCCCACCATCAGCGCGACAAGCCTGGCAAAGGGCAAATTGCTCAGTTTGTTAAAGTTTTCAATCAGTCTTTCCACAATAAAACCCTGTTAAAAGTTAAACCGGCATATTCATGATTTCGCGGTAAGCCGAGAGCAGCTTGTTCCGCACCTGGCTCATCGCCTCGAATGAGATGCTGGCCTTCTGCATCGCTATCATGACCTCGGGCAATTGCACGTCTTTATCACCCATCTGAAACGCTTTCGACAGATCTTTGGCGTGCTGCTGCGTTTCACTCACCTGATCTATTGACTGTTTCAAAAGCTCGCCAAAATCGGGTTTATTGACGTTGGTTTGCTCGAGCTGGCTGGCTGAAGCGTTCATTGTCCGGATCTGCGCCAGGACCTGGCTGACATCCATGTTGCTCATCTCTATCTCCTGTGACCTAGGCGCTGGCAAGCTCGGGGATACAAACCCCTTCTTTGCGGAATTTTGCAATTTTGTACCGCAGCGTTCTGGGACTGATACCCAACCTCTCGGCCGCACACTGCTTGTTACCGTTTTCTGCTCGAAGCGCATCCAATATCAAATACTGCTCTTTGATGCACAGATCGTTCTCCAGAGACGACGGAGAACTTTCGACCGCAGTGAAGGTTTCCTCAACGATCTGGTCTACTTTGGCGGGCTCCATTTCAAAGGTGATGTCACTGGCAGTAATCGTTTTACCCGCTCGCAGAATAAGCGCCCTGCGGATAACGTTCTCGAGCTCTCGGACATTACCAGGCCAGGCATGCAGCATCAGAGCGCGACGCGCATCCTCCGAGAATTCGAAGCATTTCCCCTCGGCATAATTTCTCGCAAAGTGGTCGGCCAGCGGCAGAACATCATGTAACCGATCTTTCAGCGACGGCACGTGAAGCGGAAAGACATTGAGGCGGTAGAATAAATCTTCCCGAAATTTTCCTTCGGCCACCTGCTCCCTTAGATTCCTGTTTGTTGTCGCCAGTACTCTGACATCCAGAGGTATGGCGGCGGAGCCGCCCAGGCGTTCTACTTCTTTTTCCTGCAGGACTCTCAGCAGTTTGGCCTGCAGGGAAATATCCATTTCCGAGATCTCATCCAGCAGCAGCGTGCCGTGGTTGGCCTGTTCAAATTTACCCCCACAGCTCTTGATCGCCCCGGTAAACGCCCCTTTCTCGTAGCCGAACAAGAGTGACTCGAGCATCGTTTCCGGAATGGCGGCACAATTCAGGGCAACAAATGAGTGGTTGTGACGCGGTGAGTTATTGTGAATAAATCTTGCAATGACTTCCTTACCTGAACCGGACTCACCGGAGATCATCACCGTGGCATCAGAAGGTGCGACACGCGCTGCCAGACGTAAGGCGTTCAACATGACCGGATCTTCAGCAATCAACCCTTTGTCCGCTGCGGCCGAACCACAAAAGCGGCCAATCAGTTCCAGAAAAACCTCACTATCGAACGGCTTTACCAGATAGTCAGTTGCACCCTCCTGGATGGCCTCAACCGCTTTCTCAATGCTGCCGAAAGCAGTCATCAGCACAAACGGCAGGTCCGAGCGCACGGCTCGAACCCGCTTCAACAGTTCGTTGCCGTCCATCTCAGGCATTTGGACATCGCTCAGGACCAGCGAGACTTTCTGTCGTTCCAGCAAAGCCAGCGCGTCTTCACCATTACTCACTGTGACAGAATCGAACCCGCTGAGACGCAAAGTCTCATAAATAGCCTCTCTTAACGACTGATCGTCTTCTACCACAAGAATTTTGCTCTGCTCAGTCATTCTGCACTTCCTTCAACTTGGCTTAGTTCCAGTTCTTTCAGCGGTTCTCTAAGAAACCGAAATGTGAAACAGGCACCACCCGCTTCACGATTACTCACTTCTACCGACCCACCATGCTCTCGCGCCTTGATATCAGCAATGGCGAGCCCAAGCCCCGTTCCATCTAATCGGGTGGTGAAAAAAGGGTCGAATATTCTCGCGACCAGCTGTTCGTCGACACCCGGCCCATTGTCCTCAATCAAGATGCTGACCTCTGCGCCAGCAAGACTCGCACTTAAACTAACCTGGGGTTCTGCGCTGAGATTCACCGCGTTTTCGACGATATTGGTCAAAGCACTGAGCAACCCGTCTCTGTCTCCCGTGATCTCTGCGTCGACAGGGCAATAAAGGTTCAGACAGACCTGCTTGGCAGGATCGATACCTGCAGCATGGGTCCGCAGGTCTTCCATAAACATCTGCAGGGAGAATTTCTGGCAGGCCGCATGCTCACCGCGAACAAAAGCCAGCATGCCTTGAATCAGTTCATCGAGATGCTTGAGACTATCCGTGATTCGCCCCCCCAGTCGCCTGCGGTCATCATCCGAGACTTTCTGCTTGGCGAGGTGCGAGGCATACAGCAACGCAGAACTGAGAGGTGTTCGCAGCTGGTGCGCCAGTCGAGCCGACATCTCACCTAAAGCCGAGAGGCGGGTTTCACGACTCGCCATTTCCTGGAGCCTGTGCGATTCAGTCGAATCGGTAACGAGGATGATTCGATAGCCCTCAGTATCGAGCACACTCTCTGACAAAGAGATGTAGCGACCATTCCGGAGACAAAAATCACTGCGCCCGGTGGCAATACGCGCAACACTCTGCTCGAGCACCCGCTGCCACTTCTTATCAAGTAAATCTTCACCCAACAGAGCAAACGCCTGAGGGTTCGCCTCAATGATGTTGCCTTCGGGGTCAAGCACAACCACACCGCCAGGCAGCATACTCAGCAACGTCGACAGTCGATCTGCCAGCTGCTCCTTCGCAGCGAGCTCGCGAAATTTCTCGGATCGTTCTTCCGTTAACTGCTGGGAGAGTTCTGCGACCCTGGTCTCCAGTTCCCGGTAAGATGCACCAAGACTGTCAGACATCTGATTGAAGAGTTCGAAGGCAGCGGTCAATTGGCCGCGGGGATCTGCCTGTACCTGTAACTCACTCATCGTTTAACCTGTTGCTGGTTCGTTGAAGTTTCTTTCAACTAATTAGCAATTATCGGGCCAACAATTTTTTCTTTATTTTACAGTAATTTAGGGTTGGAGGGGCTTGATTCGTCAATGATTCGACAGTCAAATCTCTGACACTGGTGATACCTTGTCAATAGAGTACTTGCGCATCTTTTCAACCAGCGTCGTGCGCTGCAGATTGAGCATTTTTGCCGACCTGGCAACCACCCAGTCAGACACCTCAAGGGCTTCACGTATCAGCGAGATTTCGATTTTCTGGAGCTGCGCTTTAAGGTCAATCCCCTCGTCAGGAATAAGCTCGACCAAATGCTCCGCTTCATCCGCGCCGCGGTATACCTGCATCGCGGCCTGTGTTTCACCCGTACGATATCTCTCTGGCAAACTGGCGGCACAAATCTCCCTGCCGCCACCAACGATTGAGAGTCTTTCCAGCAGATTGGCCAACTCCCGCACGTTGCCGGGCCATTCGTAGTTCATAAGACAGCGCAGGGCGCTGTCGCCCAACACCAACGGGTTAGGGTAAGTCTGAAGATTCTTTCTGACGATCTCTTCAATCAGCAGCGGAATATCTTCCGCCCGTTCTTTCAGGCTGGCGAGTTCAATTGGGAACACATTCAGGCGGTAAAACAGATCCAGCCTGAATTCACCTTTGTCGATCTGCTCTTCGAGATTCCTGTGAGTCGCTGCAATGATCCTGACATCGGTATCGATCGATGAAGTCCCACCAACGCGCTCAAACCGTTTTTCCTGAATAACCCTGAGAAGCTTGACCTGCATGTGCATCGGCATATCACCGATTTCGTCAAGGAAGAGCGTACCGCCAGCGGCCATCTCAAAGCGCCCTTTCCTTTCCTTGATGGCGCCGGTAAAGGCGCCCTTCTCGTGGCCAAAGAGTTCAGCCTCAAGGAGTTCCTGTGGAATGGCACCACAATTAATGGCAACAAAGGGGGCGTTCTTTCGCGCTGACTTCGCATGGATATTCTGGGCAACGACTTCTTTACCGCTGCCCGACTCGCCCAGAATGAGCACCGAAGTATCGGTCTCGGCGACCTGTTCGATCAGCACTCTCGTTTCGCGCATGCGTCGACTCTCACCGACAAGTCGAGGCGGCTGGCTTACGCTGTCTTCATTTGATATGTGGCTCATCCTTTTACTCCTACTTCTGATACTTCTGAAATCAACATCTGGAGTCGCATTTCTGAAGTCGCATTGTTGGACCAGCCATATGTAGGGTCAACGGAAATAATGTTAAGAAACGTTACTTACCTTACCGAATGTAACCAATGTAACCAAAGCCACCGGAAACGTGATTCATAGTTACACAACAGAGAGCTTGAGAATGATTTGCAGAGGGACCGCGGACACTTCAGCCGCCAGGCAGGTTCAGCTACGGGCTGCAACTTCTCGCCGATGTCGGCGAAACACCAGTTTCTCAAGTCCTTCCGCCATGGACGCAGGGATGCACTCGAGCTTAATGTCGGTAACCCATTCATCAACAGCCGTGACTTCACCAAAGAGCTGTAATGGCCTGGGAATCGTCGGCTCAAAATAGATACCGATACTCACTTTTTCACCTGGCGAGAAGGACAGGCTGGCATGCACGGCAAGCGCCACCGAGGACATCTGCACGGTATGCGACGGCGGCAGTTGAATCTGCTCGGCAATAACGAGGCTCAGCAGCTCAAGGATCATGTTTACCTTGTTGTCCAGCCGTGCAAATTCTGGCGCGAGCTCTGCGTAGTCCTCGGTGTCAATCATGTGCTCCTGCAGGGCGCTGGAGGCTTTCAGGAGCTTGTCATTTGCCGCGTAGTGAACCTGCAGGTCGCCTGCAGCAGGATAATCAGCGATGACCTCGAGATGCAGGGGACAACTGGCCGTAAATGAGAGATTGCCCCCGAGCGTATCATTGCGCAGGTTTGACACCCGGTCAGACTCTTCGTGCGATTGACTGGTATTGCTCGGCGGCAGCAATCATATGCCGATCTCTTTGCGCTGACGCTACCACCGAGTGGCGCGCGGCTGTCGCCATCTCAACCAGCCGGTCGTTTAACTCGGAAATGCGAACGATGGCTTCAGTGACCACAACAGAGTCTTCCGGTTTGACGGGCCTGGAGAAAAAATCAGTCAACTCATTCGAGCGCCGCTGCTCCAATTCATAGACCCTGTCCCAGTCGCCTTTTTTGGCGAGCAGCAACATTTCTTCGCATGTCGCAACGATAGTCGCCAGTGCATTCCTGTCTGTGTTCACCGGCTGCATGAGTCGTTCAAATAACTCTGTCATACTGCCTCCGCCTGACTTTGTATTTGCGACCAACCGTCATGCAACTGCCTGAGCAAGCCAGACACCTCGGCAATCATCTCGAGATCTGAGCTGACATTGGCTTCCAGCAGCTTTGTTTCAATGTAGTCATACAGTGACGCCAGGTTGCGAGCAATTTCACCCCCACGCTGCTGATCGAGCGAAGCCCGTAAAGTGTCGACAATCGATATTACCTTGCTGATCTGCAGGCCTTTCTCAGAAATGTGTCCTCGTTGTATCGCGTTGCTGGCCATTGCCAGTTTATCAACCGCTCCACTAAGCAACATGGCCACCAGCCGGTGGGATGACGCCCCGGTTACTTCGCTCTGTACACTGATACTCCGGTATTCCTTTAACGCGTGCTGGGCATTCACTACCTTACCTCACTAAAACTATGACGATGATGAAGGTGGCTTCGGCACAGAAGCAAGTGCTGAAGTCAAAAAGGAACCCGTGCTCTGCAAGCTGGCAACCAGTGCATCTAGCGCGCCGAACTGTGAACGGTATCTCGCTTCTACTTTCTCCATTCGGAATTCGTGCGCTTCACGATCCTTTTCAATTATATCGATACTTGACGTCAAACCTTTAGTTTTCGCGTCAACTAATCCGTCAGTTGCAAGCAACTGATTAATCATCGTATCCAACTGATCGCCTAACCCACGGGAAAAATTCACAGTTCCGCGCGAACCGGTCGACCCACCCGTCACGGTTATGATCAGGCCCTCAGCATCACCGGAAAGCCCGGTCAGCGTCTGACCAGAGCCTGATGCGGCAAGCCCGTCTATGGTACCCGCGATATCAAGGCCATCTGTGCCGTTGGTCACAGAAAACCCCAAACTTGTTGCAGTCGATGTGTCGACTGCCAGGACATTGACTGACGACTCTGAGCCGTAGCTGCCTGAGGTAATCGTCAGCGCATCAGCGACTGCGTCGTAGGTGACGCTGACGGTGACACCGGCATCTTTGAACGTGGTTTCACCATTAATTTTCGACTGGAGTTCATCTGCAAGGTCCTGACCCGAGCTATAGACGCCCTGCGCAAGACTGATTGAAGTACCGCTCAGCCCATTAATCTCGAATGTCAGCTCGTCATTCGTGTCGTCGATGGTGAGCGTACCGCCACCACCAAAGTCCGGCAGCACGCCACTGGCAACAAAAGCACCCTGGGTTGCCAGTTGACTGACACTGATATCGTATTCGCCGGTTTGCGTGTCGGCAGAGGCACCGCCGTAATCAATTTCACTGTCTGTCAGCTGGCCAAACACCGAAAAGAAGCCAGCCAGTTCATCCATGTTGTCATCAATCGCGGCAGAGAGTTTGGCGTCATCAATGTTGAGATTCCCGTATTCATCCGAGGTAATACCGATTTCTGACAAGGTCGAAAAACTTGTCGAAGCGCCGCTGATTGCCCCGGTCACCATCTGTCTGATCCGGGAGGATACGGTTCGGAGGGTCGAATCACCCAGCAGGATACTGCCTGACTGCGAGGCTTCATCAAACTGACCAAGTTGATTCACAATATTGTTGAAGGCGCGGTAGCCGTCCACAAACTTCGTCACGGCTGATTTGATGACATCCTTGTCTCGCTTCACGGTGACAACAACAGGATCAGTCGTTACCTGTTTCAGATCGAGAGACATCCCATCAATGACACTGGAAACTGAATTTGATGCACTCGTAACCTCGAGGCCGTTAACGGTGAAACTGGCATCCGTTGCGGCAACCGTCTGATCAAAATGGGAGACTGAAGCATTAAAGGCAAACTGCGAGAGACCGGATAGATTCGCGTCATTTTCATCATCATCGTCAACGGAAATTTCCAGGCTGTTTTCCTGCCCGGTCGTGGTCGATGTCAACAGCAGACGATACCCACTGCCATCGTTGACAATTGCAGCGCTGACATCGTCCGTGGCTGCATTAATGGCGTCCCGGATACCGGTGAGCGAGTTGTTGCTCGAATCGATCGTCACACTCACTGAAGCGCTGTCCGGATTCACTGCAAAACTGTTGTAGGTATCTGTCGCGGCAACATAGTCGGTCGTGCCGAAGCGGATCGTCAAGGTACCGGTACCCATGGGATCTGACTGTGACGCAATCGATTGACTCGCCAGCGAATGAGACTGCGCCAGCTCAGTCACCGCGAACGAAAAGCTCCCCGGTGGGGCATTATTGGTCACGGTGACACCGACGGCGCCGCTGTCTGAGTTATCCACTTTCCGCTTGGAAAAAGTCTCGGGGTTTTTTATGTCGGCGGCCGCTGACTGCAACGTGGCAATGCCACCTTTCAAAGTACCATAGGCAGACAACTTAGCCTGAATGATACTTTCCTGTTGTGCCAGCCTGTTCAGCGTTGGTTGTCGTTCAGCCGCCATCAGCTGAGTGACAAGACCCTCAACATCCAGACCTGACCCGATTCCGGTTGAAGAAATTGCCATATGTCTTCCTGCAAGTAAGAGCGTGTCGCACTGTCCTGGACACCATCAAGCGTTATCTGTTGCGTGATCTTCAGACAACAGATATCGATTCGTAGCGTCCACGAATCTCCTATCGACACATCGTCGGCAGAATTTATTGCAAAAAGAGTGCCAGATGCCGGCATGCACGATTGAGAAGTAGGTTATGCTTTGTCGCGTAGCAGCATACCCTTGATGGGATCAGACACACGGTTTGAAATGTCTCGCGACATTTCCAGGACTTCCCGCGCTGGGATCTGGCGGATCGTGCGGCCTGTGGCGCTGTCTACAACCGTGACCTTGCCCGTCACCGCCCCTGTATCCACGTCGAAATGAATCTCGCGACTGACATTCTGAACATAATTGGTCACATTATCTATGGCGGACATCAGAGATTCCTCATCGGTGTCTTCGCTTATCACCGGCCTTTTCTTTGGCAGATCTTCGCCGTCACCGGAAAACTTTTGCCGGATTGAGGGCGGACGAATCGGGTTAGTGATTTTTGAAATCAACGTTATATCTCTCTTTATTTATATCTCTCTTTACAAATACAAAGGCCGATATTGATAAAAATTCGCTCCCGGGCTCCCTCACACGTTTCAGCGCCCGGCGTGCCATGCGTTAAAAAGGTGGAGTGACCACCCGAAAGTGGCCACTCCTCAACGTGAGGTGATAACTAAATTCCGCCTCTTAACGAAGCAGAGATAGCACATTTTGTGGCAAAGCATTGGCCTGAGCCAACATTGCCACACCCGCTTGCTGCAGGATCTGTCCTCGCGTCAGAGACGCGGTTTCAGCGGCGAAATCCGCATCCTGGATTCGAGATCGTGCAGCAGAAAGGTTTTCAGACCTTTCCTGCAGGCTGGATACGACAGAT
>Ga0181575_10000915_pt1 | contig 21259 bp, 15 predicted proteins | sample 101ome_23_FD_145599 | JGI IMG/M metagenome (GOLD analysis project Ga0181575, IMG submission 145599) | Coastal salt marsh microbial communities from the Groves Creek Marsh, Skidaway Island, Georgia - 101411CT metaG (spades assembly) | ecosystem: Environmental > Aquatic > Marine > Intertidal zone... | reverse complement strand
GCACGCGAAAGTTCTGAAAAATTCTTTTTTATTGAATCCTTTGTTGAATTTAAAGATTCCTTTAAATCATTTATATTTTCTTCATTAGATAAGTTGTCTTTGATTTTATTTGAAATTTTAGAAATGTCTTGAGAAACTTCTTTCCAAGTATTGTCTTTATTCATTTTTTAATACTATATAGCTTTTAAAAATTTGCTTTGTCTTTAAACTTTAAATTTGGATTTTTTCTAATTCTTTGTTGAGCCCATCTAGCCGGCGCAATGAGTCTAAAAAATGGTGGCAAAAAAGGTCTTGTAAATTTTAAAAGCTTTAAATTAAAATTTAATACAAAATTTTTGAACTTTCCTTCTTTCACTCCATATAAATCTTTAAATTCTTTGGGCAATGTATTAAAAGCTGTAAAAGCAATAAATGGCCATATCGGCTTGATATGTGTTGGCACAGGACCGCCAGAAATTATATCCTGGACATCTTTTGCCACATCTGTATACATTAAATAATTTTTTGATTTTGATTTATTAATCACCCATTCTTTAAGTTCGTTATGAGTTTTGGGCATTTCTTCTTTATCAATTAATACAAGTTCGGCAGCCTTCATATTTTCAGCATGGTATTGATTCTTATCTTCAGTACTCAGTTTTTTTACTGTTTTTTCATAAAAATAAATAGATGAGATTTGCAAACAAGCATGAACCCATAAAAGTTGCTCATGATCAAGCGCATCATAATAACCTCCTGAGACTTCATCTTCTCCATTTATAACTTCATGGAGTTTATTAATCCTATGAGCACTTTCATCAGCTTCTTCTTTTGTACCAAAAGTAACAGAGTTTTGTAAAGACAATGTTCTAATTAATCGTTTCCAAGGATCTCGTTGATAAAAAGACGTTTGTCTAGCACCTGCAGCAATTAGAGGGTGCGCAGCATGCATTAACAATGCTCTTGCACCACCAAATAAAACGGTAATTTCTTTATTTACCTTCCACATCATCGAGTTAGGACCAAAATATCCAGGATCTGCGTTCATAAAAAAATAGTATATAGGTAAATGTAATAAACAAAATTAAAATTAGTATAAGTATGTGATATGAATAAAGAATTAATCTACATTACTTACCAAACCTTTCCAGGAAATACAGCTAATTCTATTCAAACAATTTCAACACTTAAGCATATGTTTAGGCAAGATATAAAAACAACTTTGATTTTTCCTTTAAGAAATAAAGAAAGTTCATCTGAAATATTAGATTTAAAAGATCACTATTCGTTTAGTGAAAACATAGAGGTGATAGGAACTATTCATCCTCTGCCTTTCAAAAAAATATCTTATTTTGAGAAACTAGCTTATTTAATAAGCCATTTTGCCTGGTCTTACTTTACAGTTAAGAAATATTCAAGGAAATATAATAAACAATTTTTTACTAGATCAGAGTGGGTTTTTTATTTCTTATCAAACAAAAATAAAGATGTCATATATGAGTGTCACCAACTTTCAAAATTAAAGAAATATTTAGTCAACCATGCACTTTCCAAACCTAATTCAAGAGTCATAGCTTTAACGAATTTTTTAAAAAATGAGTTAGACCATAAATATGATAAAAAAATTGAAATAATTGGTAGTTCGTATGATAATGATTTTTTTAAAAGATCCAATAAAAAATCAAAAACATTTGTTTACGCCGGCTCTTTAAATAGATTTGGTGATTCAAGAGGCTTGAATTTATTAACAAATAAATTAAAGTCTTTATCAGATAAAAATTTAAAATTTATACTCATTTCATCAAAGAATGAAAATTTAAATGAGTTTCAAAACTCATTTCTTAAAAATAATCCAAGTATTGAGTTAGAAATTTTTTATGAACTAAATCAAAAGGAAGTAGGTCATGTGCTCAGCAATTCATCTGTTGGTCTTCTTATAAATAATGAATCTAAACACTCTAGATATTACTCATCACCATTGAAATATTTTGAGTATATTGCTTCGGGATTAAACGTTGTTGCAACAGATCTTGATAGTCATAGAAACCTTCCCTTCCAAAATAATATTTTATATTATAAATATGATGACTTTGTATCTTTTGAAAAAGCACTTGATGAAGCTCTAAAATTAAAACCTGCCACTGACAAAGATATAAACATATTTTCAATGGAAAACAGAGTAAGAAAGATAATAAGATTATTCACTGTTTAGCGCGCTTGGAAGGACTCGAACCCTCAACCCCCTGATCCGAAGTCAGGTGCTCTATCCAATTGAGCTACAAGCGCATAAAGTCTAATAAATTTTTGGATCGTTTATCAACACTAAGGTCTTCAATCTGACTGAGGATAAGCTGTTTTTGCCTTTTCATTTCTTCAGTATTTGATATTAAGCTTCTTAATTGGTCTTTAAAATCAGAGAAATTGTTATTTTCAAAAAAGTTTATTCCATTCTTTTTTATCTCATTATGTGAATCTAAATCTGAAGCCAAGCAAATTACTCCGCTAGCAAGATATTCAAATATCTTCAATGGCGAAGCAAATTTATTCATATGTGCATTTTTTGGATATGGAATTATTCCAATATCAAAATTTGCAATTTCCATAGCCAATTTCTTTTGGCTAATTCTATTGCTAAATCTAAAGTGTTCACTGAAATTAGAGTTATTAACTAGATCTTTTATTTCATTTAACTTCTTAAGAGGCCCGCCAATTATGACAACATTAAATGAGACGTCTTCTAAAAGTTCCAACATTTTTTTTACACATTGCAAAACTCCTTTATCAACACCATAAGTTTCAAACATTCCGGCATATCCTATGGTTATACCGTATTCTTTTGTTCTTTTCTTTGGGGTAAAAAGGTTAACATCAACAGCGTTTGGTAAGTAAATCGTATTATCACTAAGATTTTTTAAAATTGAGAAGGACTCTCTTGTAGTTCCTACGAAAGTTGTACTATGATTTTTTAATAATCTTATGAAAAATTTTTGAATATATTTTGCCTGACCATGTTGTTCAAATATAAGGTTATTATTTTTTCTGTGTATGAAAAGAGTCACAGGATTGGTAGACCATACTATCGAAGAATTAATATCTTTATTTAATTTCTTAGACCATTGGTAAGACCTAATTAACCAAAGCAATTTTTTTAATATATTTGGTGAAAACTTAAATAAAATTGATGAAGTTATATCAAAGAATGAAATCTCTTTCAGTTTAAATTCAAATTTTTCTTCATAATAATCCTCAGGATCTTTAGAGATAGTCTTTTCGTTATTTGTTGACGGATAAAACAAAGTAACATTGTAACCCAAATTTGCAAAACTTTTAGCTTGATTTAATGCATGAATTCCATAAGCTTTTTCAGTAGGCATTCTTCCAAATACTAAAAGATTAATTCTTTTTTTCACAGTTCTAGATTAACTTGATCAGACTTATTTAAGTGAAAATTATTATGCTTGTAGTTGTTTATTAAAAAAATGAGAATACAACAAATTATTAATGATAAAGCTCTTCTTGGATATCCATCAAAAATATCATATATAAAAAAAGGAGCAAAAGATAAAAACAAAATTGCAAAATATATTTGGGCATTAAGTTTCTTGATTAATAAATCGTAAACTACATACATTATCAAAATTAAATTTGTAAAAAGAAAGCCGTTACCGACGTAATTTAAACTCTGTTGACTGAATGGAATGAAAAAAATTGCTTTTAATTTACTCAAATTAAATTTGTCCAATGTTTGCTCAATTGGGACACTTCCATCCTTTGAGAGAATGCTAGAAAAACCAAGCTCGTTTCCTGTTGAACTTAATAGATAAATTTCACCACCAAAATAAAAATTATGCAATAAAGGAAACAATAGTATGACTAATGGAAGTAAAGATTTTTTTGATTTCAAGTTGCTTTTATAAATTAGAAAAACAGTAAGTGGAAATAAGTACAATATTCCTTCGGGCCTTAACAATATTGACATGCTTGCACATAAAATGAAACCAGCATTTATATTATTATTTTGAAGGTAAGAGCACACAGCATAAATTAAAATTAAAAAATTAAACGGCTCACTCCAACCATTCATCAACAATGTCAAAAAAGCACTTGATGAAAAAAGTAAAAGCACAATAAAAAAGAAGAATATATCTTTCACTTTTTTATCTAGTAATTTGTTTAATAAGTAGTATGTAGTCCACAAAAAAATGATTACAACTAACTTCCAATTATCACCAAAGATAAAATTTATAAAATTTAAAAGATATCTAAACAATGGAGGTTCGTAAAACAAATTATCCGCACCTTTTAAGTAATTTGAAAAACTAGGATCAATGTTCATTGTTAACGCTGCAGACTGGTGATGTTGTGGTACAGTTCCTGGCACTCTTGGTAATTTAAAACTAGAAATGTCAAAAAGTTTTAGTACATTCATTGGTAAAAATAACAATGAAAAATACAAAAGTTTTTCTTTGTCAAAATATTTAAGTATCGAAATTATTAAGCACAAGATTACAGTTGTAATGATTTGATTTTGTACAAAATAATAAATTATTACATTTAAGAATAATAAAATTATAAGATTTCTTACAAATCTATAAATTTTGTAAAAATTTTTATTTGTAGTCAAATTTAAAACTAAAAATAAATTAATGATCCAAAAAATATAAATTTGTAAATTGTCATTACTGTTTAGATCATTAATTTTTAAAGTTGCAAAGTGGTATTTTTCTTTAATTTCAAAATCTGATATTTTATTTAATGTAAATATGTCTTTATCTTCTGGAAGATATTGATAATAAACTTTTAAATCAGGTGAAATAATTTCAATCTCTTCAGATTTAATAAAATCATAATTTTTGTCTGAAAATATTACATTGTCATTATTAACTATTTTCAGTTCTCCAAAGTAATCAATTTTTAAGACTGTAGGTTCGTTAAAATTTTTTGAAATTTCAACTTTAAAAGGTATCCAGTTATAGTTCCAAGAATTTTCTGCCGCAGAGGGGCTGTAAGCCCCATTTTTATTATTTACATTTGTTAAGTATTGAGTTTTCCAGGATGAGTCTGAATGTCCGTAGTAAGTTTTTTGAAAAGAATCAACTCCTTCATTGACTTCAAATTGATAAATTTGATTTGATTTAGTTAATAATGAGTATTGAGTAAATGTTTCTATACAATTATTATTTTCACTCTCTTCTATGTTTTTGTAACATAACGAATAAATATTTTCTTGTGACACTATTGAATAAAATTTTAAAACTAATAAGAACACCAAAAGTAGCACCCCTAAATTTTTTGTTCTGAAACAGATTATAAAAATAGACAGCAGTGAAAAGAACGAGTACCAGTTTTCGATTGGAAGAGTAAAAAATGTATACGGCGATGGGATTAGAAATAAAAAGACTATTAAGATAATTTTTGATACGTGTAACTTATTTAAATTCATATTTTTACTCTTTTGTATAGATTTATCAAATTTTTAAATTATCATAGTCTTGCATTGTTGAAAAATCTAAAATCAAATTTAAATTATCTTATAAAAAACAATAAGAAAAAGCTTAAATTATTTTTAATAGTTTGTATTTTATTACCAACAAACAATCTAGAAATTTTTGGTGGTATACCAATAAAAACATCAGCACGATTTTTTATTATTTTTGTAATTCTTTATTTAATATTAATTTCAGAAAAAGTCTCTTTATTGCAGTTGTCGATATTTTGTTTTATTTTGTTTTTCAAGCTCATTCTTATTCTTTTTCCTTCTCAAAGTTGGCAAATTTGTGTTTCAGACGATATCACTCCAAGACAAACAAGCTTTGCATATGAGTATTATGAAAAGGATTGTACAAAAAGTTTTGATAGTATATTTTCCAATAAGACAAAATCTGTTGAAAAAGTAGAGTTTGGTATTTTAAATGAAAACTATGAATGGATGGGTCACAACTCTACAAATTTTCCATTAGGTTTTCTAAATCACGCAGCTTTTAATCATTATGACCTTAGAAGAGATTGGTTGCCATTTAAAATGACTTTAAGCAAACAAATTACAGGTGAAACCAAATATCTTGAAATTAGATACTTAGGAGATTTAAATTTAATTCTAGATTCTCTGGACGAGACAATTGTCTTTGAGCCTTCTTATGAAAAAGTAAACATTGAGATAATTGAAATACCAGATTTTACAAATGAAGTTACTTTAATTTATACATTTAAAAATTTAAATGTTCAAAAAGACGCAACGCACCCATTTAATGTTCCCAATGATTTTACTGAAGAAAAAAAGATTTCAGCTTTGTATGTAGAGGAACTAAATTATCTTTATAAGCAAAATATAGAAAATAACTATATTTACTTTGAAGCAGCTATTTTGCTATTTTTGTTATTTTCATTTTTTGATTCCATAAAAATATTGAAAGGCAAAAATCTTACACTTTTTTGCACAATTTTTATAATCTGTGGCGCAATTATTTTTTTTGATCCACCAATAACAAATGAGAGTATAAAAAAAATTATTGGATATTTTTTATTAATTAGTTCAACGTTATTAGTAAAAAATAAAAAACTTTCTTTATTATCAATTTTGATAATATTTACGGCTTTAAACTATTCAATAATTGATAATCCTTGGAACTATAGTGATTTCAATATTAAACCTTCAGGTTCCGATATTTTAGTATATGAAAATCAAGCAAGATTAATCTTTGAAGGTGATGGACTAAGAGGAGGTGCTGATGTTTTTTGGTATTCTCCTGGTTATAGATACATATTAGCTATAGTACATTTGCTATTTGGAGACGGTTGGAATTTAGCTTGGAAAATAATTCTTTCAATAACTGTTTTTTTAGTATCAATTTTGGTAAGAAAAAATTATATATTTTTATTATTAATGTCTGTATTTCTAGTTTCTGATAATTTACGTACTTTGTATTTATATGGAATGTCAGAGACACTTTCTCTCCTCTTTATTTTGCTTGCATTATATTTGAGACATAAAAAAATGTATTTTTCTGTATTTCTATCTATAGCTACAGTTATAAGGCCAGAAATTTTATTTTTGACTACTTTGTTATTTATAATAAATTTAAAACCGAAAGAATATTTCCTACCTACATTCCTAATTTCATTGCCTTTAGTCCACAATATTTATTACGGAAGTAGTTTTGTAATTTTTAGTACAGCAGCAAATTATGGTAGAAATATAAGTATTGATCCAATAAATAACTTTGAATTTATTATTTTCAATTTCTTTAACGAAAATATTAAAAATATTTTAGGAGCATCAACAACTCTTATAATTTTCTTTTTGATATTTTATAGTATTTTTATGTCAATATTTAAGTTTATAAATAGTAAAAACTACAGTGAACTATTGAATATTTTATTCTGGTTTTTTGCAATGTTGCCTTATTTAATTTATGATCCTAAATTGTTTTTCCCAAGACACGTATTAATTTCAGTCGTTATTCTTATGTTAGACTTTTCTTCTTTTAATTTTAAGATCCCTTTCATAAAAGAAAGGCAGAAAACAGACTAACAAACTCAATATCAACAACACCTTAGTCAACTCTATCCCTGAATTGTTATTATTAAAGTATTTTTGTGCTGATCTTATATAAAATCCTCCGTTTGCATAGTTGATACATTCAAAGTAATTGCCAACGTTTACAATATCAGCTCCGTTAGACAAATCTCTAGAAGTATATTTTGGATCTTTAGGAAAAACAAGATAGTTGTCCTCCTGGTATGGTTTTATTGAAGGATCATAATTACCTTTACATATACTTAAGCTAATTTCTTCATCAGAACACCACGAGTCACTAAAGTCAATTTTTGACTCAACTAAATCATTCAAAGCACATGGAGTCACAATGTGAATTTTATTAAGAAAGTATGATGAAGATTTAATTTCATTTATTGAAACGCCTTTTGCCATAGTGAAAAAGAACAAATTTAATATTGAAAATACCAAGACAAAGACTTTTATATTTTTGTGTAAATTAATTTTTAATAAAAAGTAGATAAATGTAAATACTAATAGAAAGCTAAACAAATGGCTTTTCATCGGATCGCCTTTTGCTATATTAAAATTTTTTGTTAAAAACGGAAACAAGTTTATAGCATTAATTATTAGGGCTAAAATTCCTACATAACCAAGTAAGCCAATATTTTTTAGATACTTATCTTTCTCTTTAATTAAGAAATAAAGAGAACCAACATAAAAAAAAGTTGAAAAAACAATGGAGGCCTGAATAGTTTTTAAATTACCTGGATAATTTTTTCCTGCCCAACCATCTTTATGAAACCAGTATCTTTGCCAGTAATCACCAAATGTATCTGCTAATAAAATTGACACCATTGAGTTACTAAGAGAATTTCGAAAAGGATTTTTAAAAAGTTCTATAGGGTTTAGTAAATACAAATAACTTAAAGGCGCTTTTTCTTTATAACTATCGTTCACTATATGATCCCAAAGATAATTTCCATTAACGTTGTAATTTTCAATCAAAAGAAAACCTAATGCCAATAATGTAATTAAATTAATTGAGATAAATTTAAAATTGAATAGTTTTTTCTTATAAATAATCAAAATTGACAATGAGACCATTAATGTAATACTTGACTTCAATACCAAAAGAGTTGAAATAATAGGTATGGTTGAAATTAAGTAAATAACTTTTTCATTTTTAAAATAATTATTGTAAAAATAATACACCCAAGGCAGTAATGCGAATACCATAATTTCAGGCTTTAATATAATTCTCGCTCCGACTAGCGGAATAAATAATGATACGATTATTAAAATTTTTAAAATTTCATGTGTTTTGTAACCTAAGTCGACAAAAAGTTTATAAATTCCTAATAAACCAATTAAGAAAAGTATATAGTTTCCAACTTGAATAGATGTAGTAATTATTGGCTCAACATATATTTCAGAAATTAAAATTGGAGTCTTATAAAAATCAAAAATTTTACTTATATACCAGTAGTAACTCACACCTGACTCAAATCCTATATTTGAAAGGTCATCAGTAATAAAGTAATCCAAGTATTTACCATATCTATTAAAGTCTGTTCCTCTCATACTGTTATAGTTGAGAAGTGTTAGGAAAAAAATTACAAAATTTTGAGTTATTAATACAACTGTGAGAGCAAGGTTATGTTTTTTAATTTTCAATTTTTTAAATTATTTTAATTTCTTAATTAATTAGTTAGTATATATATTGATTTGAAAAACTTCTTAAATTCAAAGTATTTAAAATCTTATAAATCCATTTTGTTTTTGCAAACAATTTTTTTCATACCATTTTTGATTGATGGCAGTATTAGTTCTGACTGGGACTCTTACGCAAGTCTTGCATCAGGGAAAATCCTATTAAATGAATTTGATTATTTTCCCTCAAGACCCCCAGGATTTCCAATTTATGAATTACTCCTTGCTTTTTTGAGCATTTTTTCAAATAGATTAATCATAATATTTCACTTTTTAATAGGTGCTTTGTTTACATTTTATATTTTTAAAATGCTTCCAAATAATAATCAAAAGTTTCTTTTTTCATTACTTTTTTTTACATCAAATATATATTTAATTTCAAGCTTTTCTACTATAGATTATTTGCTTGGTACCTTTTTAGGATTTGCTTTTTTAAACAATCTCGAAAAACAGAATTTTCTGAGAGCTTATGTTTTTATAATTCTGAGTTGTGGAATAAGGCTTTCTAATATAATTTTTCTTTTTGCGGGATTAATTTATTTAATTTTAAAATTTAAAGATTTTAACAAAACACTATTATTTCTTACTGCTTTTATTCCAATTGTTCTTTTATATTTACCAGGCTATATTTTAGGAGGTGGTTTTTGTTTTTTAAATTTAACAAATATAGACCATTCTCCAGTTGAGCGATTTGGTAGGTATTTTTATAAACAACTTCAATTTTTTGGAGTTATTGGATCATCGATACTTATTTTTTTATTTTTAAAAAATCTAAAAAAAATAAATTTTTGGATTCCTAACAACGCAGCTTATTTATTAATTTTTATTTCATTCCAGTTGTCATTCTTAAGACTTCCAACAGAAAAAGGCCATTTAATACCAGCAATGATTTGTTTTTTATTTTTTCTTAATGAATTAAAACTAAACAAATTTTTAATCAATTTGGTTCTTATATCTTCTCTGATAAGTAATTTAGTTGCTTTTGAATTTTTAAATCCTGATGTACCGAACCATGCCTCAAGTGCTCAATTCGGCTTTTTTATTGACAAGGGTTACCTCATTAAAGATTATGAAAAGAGACAATTAATAGGCTCTGAATATGAATTTCATATTAATAACGCTATCTTAAGCATTAAAACAGCATGGGGTGAGAAAGCTCCTAATTGTTAATATAAATAATATAAAACGTCAAACAAGCAACAATGAGAAAATTAATTAATATAACCTGATTCTGAAAAAAGTCTTTAGATATGTCTTCCATTTTTGAATCTAAAGAATTTTTAAGTATAGTTTTAAATGTTTGGTTTAGAGAAAACCCTGAAAGAAAAAGTAGGGTAAAGTTTAAAAAGTAAAAATTTTCTAATTTACCAAAAAGCCAGCTTGAATATATTATCAAAGATGAAATTGAGAGAACATTAAATAAATATACTAAATTTTTAACATCATATTTTTCCATTAAATAATTTTTGTAAACATGTTTGACTTCTGTGTTTGAAAGTATAGATATTTTTTTACTGATCGAAATCATAAGGCTTGAGGCAGTAATAAATAAAAATAAATATATTGAGATATCAACATTAATTGTTTGGCTTCCAATATATGCTCTCAATAAAAACATAATGCTTATTGATAATGAATCCACATATTTCTTATACTTTAAAAAATATGTATACGAAATACTGATTAAAAAATAAAGAATACCCAAAACTAATACTGAAAAATTTATCTGAATTAAAACAAACAAACCTGCTGTAAGCAAAGTCAGCATTAACAATAATGCATTTAATGTTGTTATTGACCCATCTGCAATCGGTCGATTCTTTTTATGTGGATGTAGGGCATCCATCTTCTTATCTGCAAAATCATTAACTATATACCCAGCTGAAGCAATTAAACACATTCCCAAAAAAGAATAAGTTAAGTTTATGAATTCATGGGCACTAGTTAAACCGGCACCAATAAATACTGTAAACACAACTGTATTCTTTATCCATTGCCAAGGTCTAAGGATTTTGAATATGCTAAATGAACTCATAATATGTAATTATTATCTAATTATTCTTGTCGTCAAATATAAGAATTCTATTTTGAAAAAATATGTCAATTGAAGATTCAAATATTACAAAGTCATAATTCTGAAATTCAAGGTCAAATAAATTATTAATTTCACCCCAGGTAATATATTCAACGTTAAAGTAATTTTGTAGGTATTTTTTGGGTCCGTAGTAGTCATTAAAAAACGAATCCCTTAATATTAAAATCTTGTTTTTTTCTTTCGGAATTGGTTGAATTTTATATTTTGGAGATAATTTATTTAACTCTATTAAGCCAAGTCTTTCAAGGACTCTGTTGTTTTCAACATAATATCCATCATCTATCAAGTTAAATTTTTCTGAAGGATTTGTAATTTTTAATAATTCAATTAAAACTAAATTGAGTCCATAATTATTCCAATGAGTATCTCCATACTCATAATATGATTTGTCTTTATCATTGAACAGTTCATATAAATCTATATATTTGTATTCTGAATTTTCTTTATATAACAATTGTAAATTTAGTTTATTTTGTAAACATATATTGTTTCGCTGGTAGTTTGGTAATTTATAGGATTCAATCTCTTGTTTAAGTGGGACCATAAGAAATATAAACTTACTATCTTCATCTGTGTTTATATTCGGAAGTTTAGACACTACACAAGAAACAGTATTTGGAAACAGAGATCCATCTTTTCCATAAAATATTTCTGTATTAAAAAATTGTGTATCGAATGAAATTCTTGGTTGCATATCCCAGCTTATTTTTGCAACTGAGCCTAATACAAAGTTCCTAAAGCTAGATTGAAAAATTACACTATCTATTTTATTTTTTAACTCAACTCTATTTCTTGAATAAATAAGCTCAGCTATGCTTCTATTTTCACCAATAGTTTGAACAGGATTAACGTAACTGTAAGTTTTATTTGAGGGGAAAATAAATCCAAACAGTGTTACTGCTATTAATAAGAATATTGTAATTGATAAAATAATTTTACTTTTCATATCAAAACTTAAAATATATAAATGGGTCAACAGAAGATAATATAACTAGAACTATACCGGCCATAAGAGCCACTAGGTTTATATATATATTGTTATAAACAAAGTTTATTTTTTTAAATCGAATTAATGAAAAAATACAAATAATAAATACAATTAAAAATTTAAAATTTACAACTTCAATCATTAATGGGAGAAGAGTATCTTTACTATTTTTAAAAACTGTAAGTGAATAAATTATTTCTAAAGTATCCGATAGAGATTTTGAAAAAAAAGGTACCCAAGTTAAAGAGATGGCAATAAAAGTCACATATCTATTTGAAAATATTTTTTTATAATTGATTATCTTTTCAAAGGTAAGAAAAAATCCATGACAAAAACCCCAAATTAAGAAATTTAATGTTGCTCCATGCCACAGAGCTGTTAAAAAGAATGTAATCCAAAGATTTCTATAGTTTTTTAATTTTGTAGTTCTGTTTCCACCTAAAGGAATGTAAACAAAATTTTTGAAAAAATTAGACAACGTTATATGCCACTTTCTCCAAAAATCTTGAAAAGATTTGGCAAGGTATGGTTTATTAAAATTTTCAGGCAATTTAAACCCAAACATTAAGCCTATTCCTATTGCTATGTCACAATAAGCAGAAAAATCAAAGTATATTTGAAAGGTATAACTGAATATCAAAAGAATTGAGGATAAAGTTGACAAAGAAAGCATTGATTCATTATTCAAATAGATGGATGTAATTTGTGATAATGTATCAGCAATAAAGAATTTCTTGAAAAGTCCAAGAGCCAATCTACCAATTCCTTCTGAAAAATAATTAATATCTAATTTATTTTTGTTAATTCCATTTCTATATGTCTCTATATCTACAATAGGACCGGCAAGTAGTTGTGGAAAAAATGTCAAAAAAGTAAAAATATCAAAAATTCCTTCTTTGCTTTTTAATCGTCCTTTATCAAAATAGTAAGCAATTGCTTGGAATGTGAAAAACGATAAACCGATTGGAAAGTTGTTAATTATAAAATCAGGAACATCTAATTTAAGAAAGTTAAAAATTAGAAAAGAATACTTAAACACTATTAGAGGAAGTGAAAGCAATATTATAAAAAAAACGTTATTTAAACTATTAGTTTTTATTTGAAAGTGCATAAGAATTGACAAAAATATTAAAATAATAATTAAGTAGCCGTTATCAATAAAATAAAAATATCCACTTAAAATACCAATAAACAAAGTTTTAATTTTTTTGTTCAAATTGAAGTAATTGATAATTAATGAAAATGGCAAAAACAAAAACAAAAATATATTGGAAGTAAGTAGCATATTTACTTATATTACTTACGAATTGAAAAATTATATTTTTTAATTTCCAATTTCTCTTTCGCAGTAAAAATTAAAAATACAATTGGTGGATACAAACTTACTAGCAAAATATAAGCATTGCTCAAAATTTCTGGACCAATTTCTAAAATAGTTAATTGAGGAATTAAACAGTAAAATATAATACTCATGCCAGGAGTTTGATTTTTATATATAAGATAAAACGATAAGAAAATTGCAAATTCAATAAGGTGATAAGTTCTTATATAAGGATTAAACAAGAAGTAAATAATAAAACTGTTCATAAGAATTTCTTCAATTTGCAAGTTGTTTGATCTTAAACTTTTGAATATTGAAATTAATGTGAAAACAATAATTAAAAACGTAACAAAAAACAGTATTAAATTGAAATTGAATAAATAGAATAATAAATTTGGAATCGATGGTGTATCGTAGTAGTTTCCAAATGTATCATTCAACACATTAAAGCTATTGATATTTTCTGAATTAGAAAAAAAAGTGTAATACTCAAGCCATGTTCTGAGCAATTCTTCCTCAATAACGTAGGTTATTAGAATTAATCCAGTAAAAAATATAAAACTTAAATTGATAAATTTTTTAACTAGCTTATTTTTTATTGCAAATAACAAAATTAAATAGATTGGCAAAATTGTAATTTTAATATATGCAAGAATAGAAAATAACAATGAAGAAATAATTAATTTTCTTTTAAATAGAGTAATGAAAAAAAGTACCAATATTATTTGTGCGATTATAGAAAAATTTCCACTTCTTAGTGATTGATAAAACCCATTAAAACCAGTAAGAATTATAAGAATACCAACAAAGCCATTTCTGTACTGTGTTGCAAAAAAGATAAACGGAATAAATATCAAGAAATATATATAATTTTCAACCCAATCAACAAAGGGATGGCAAAGTATTTTTAAACTATTTATTACCAGCGGTAAATAGTTTGTACCTATTTTTTCAATTTGAACTGGGAAATTCTCCGGGTAGACCTGCTTGATATTTTCTTCAAAATATGGGTTTAGTTCATTAAAAGACAAAATGTTAGTTATGTTGCAGTGAATTAATGCATCATTTTTGGTAATTGAACGTGGCTGGTTGATTAGAATAAAAGTAAAGAGACAGAAGCAGATCAGTATAAGAAAATTTTTAATAATATTAATAGAATTAAATCTAGATTAAAAACATAGAAATGTAAATTATGAAAATTAAAAAAATAAAATTACTTTTATTTACATCACTATTTTTTATTTCCTTTTGCGGAGGTCAAGAAATAATTGAAGAAACTATTGAATCAACAACATCTACTACAGCTGCAATTCAAGAAACTACAACTACATCTTTAGTAGTCCAAGACATTATAGAGAACGACTGTATTCCAGATGATAATACAGGTACAAATACCGAAAGCAAAAAAGCAGTACAACAATTCTTAAATAAATATGGTTTTAATGCAGGGGAAGAAGATGGTTTTTTTGGATATAAAAGTACAGAGGCGTTAAGACGGTTTCAAGCATATGCAGGTATAAATCCAGATGGAGACTTAGGGCCAGTTACAAAATCAACTATAAAAAATTGGACAGGCTGTGAGGAAGAGATTAACACTTACATACCTTCTTCGACTACGACTACTCTTTTAACAAGTCAAGATAATCAAGAATCAACTCCCTCAACGACTTCAACTACAATAGGAACAGTTGAGGTTTCTAATGATCAATCAACTTCTAATTATGGTTTCATACCCTCAATTAGCATAGATGATAACAATTTAATCTCAATTTTTAAGGGGGTTGCTAATAGCAAATTGCTTTGTGGAACACCTTATTACAATACAGTCCCAAATGACGCATTAAATTATCTAACTAACGGTATTATTTCAGAAAACACTATAAATCCTTCTGTTTATTCGCAGTCATCAAATACCGCCAAAATTTTGACAAATACAAATGAAAATTTTGTCATAGAAGTTTTAGGTAATGGAGATAGTTTGTTTAATTTTTACTTCATTCCACCATTTAGTAATCAAATAACTTTAATCAAACCCTCAACTATCGATGTTTCATCTGGAAAAACAATTGCAACCTTTAATAAAAATGGTCTGGAAAGTGGATATTGGTTTTTTGCATATGCTGAAAACCAGAGTGGGAGAGTTATAAAATCCTCTTCGCCAAGAGAGTTTACAGTTGGTAATTTTTCAGACCAAACATATACAGGAAGCATAGAGACTGAAATATTAAATTTTAATATAAATGGTAGAAATGTTGGTGGAGGAGAAGCTTTGTCTGGCAGTGACACAATTTCTATATCGTATATTACTAAAGGGATATATGACGAAAAACCGGTAACAAGTAAAGATATTCAAAAAGATGATATAGAAATTAAACTTATTAATAATGAACAAGCTGACCCAGGAGATTTGCTCATTATCAACAATGAGATTATGAAAGTTCTTTCTAAAAATGATAGTAAATATAAAGTACAAAGGGGTTTTTATAATACAGAACAAAAAAAACATTTATCAGGTGCAAGTGTTAAACAGATTAAGAACCTAGATGTTAAAAGAGCAAACAGTACTTACGCCACGTTGATACTAAGAAGCGAGAGCGGAAAAAAGTTTCAAGTAAGACTTGAAGGTGAAATTATTAATCATTCTTTTTCCATAAATGGTTGCCCAAATGATAGATATTTGTTTGAAGAAATTAAAACATTTTCGTGGCGAGAGCAGGGAAAGTCAGTAGTTGCATCAAACTCAATTGTAAACTCAACAGGATCAATTTTTAATAAATCATTTATAGTGAATGAATTAAATAATGATTACATACCTCCGATACTTAATAGTACGAATGTTGATTCCGAACAATTTGCTAACAACGGTCCTAGAAATATAGATTTTTCAACTGGCTCAGATGCTATCTTCAATTTTTCTGGCCTTCAACAAGGTTCATCAACAATTGAGTTTATTGAGATCAATTTTCAAATGCTTCCTACGTCAGGAAGTTCAAAATCTTCAACAAGTCGCAGTATGTTCTTTCCTGTCAATGATGATATGGAATTTATAATTAGCATAGACTCTATTACTACTAGTAAAGCATATAAATCAACCGAATGGGAATCAGGCTATAGATACATTTTTTCTGAATTAAACGTTTTTGATCAGATTACAAAAACTAAATTTAAAAGTAATGGTCAGGTAAGTTTTGATGACCAGAGAAATAATACAACTCATAATGTATATTATCTTGATCAATTTTCATTTAATATTCCTTAATGTTTTTTGGTTGAAGATATCTTTAAACTCTAGTGGGCGCTACAGGATTTGAACCTGTGACTTTTTCCTTGTAAGGGAAGCGTGTGTAAGGTTTACTTATATAAAGTTCAAGTTTTTGTCTTCTTATTATTGCAAATTAAAACAGGTTGGTGACTTTTTGGTGACTTTAACCAACAGTTCTTATAACATAAGTCATTGTATTAATCTTATAACATAAGTCATTGTATTAAGGCCCTGTAATACGAGCTCTATATCAATTAATCGATTGTTAATATCGTAGGCTCTATCACTACCACTATCAATAGATTTCAACTCTTTTTCTAATTCATCTTTTTCGTCCTTATATCTTTGATAAGTTCCTTCTAGAGAGCTTTCATTTTCTATATAAAGTGGAATTATTACATTGTTAGATAAGAGTTCTCTTTCAATATTTCTAGCCGCTTCAATATTATTTACATCATCTTTTAATATTGCTAAGTTATCTTTAATTACTTGATTTGTAAAATTTGTAAAGAAAAAGCCATAACAAACATCTGCTTGTTTTTCAGTAAGACTACTGAAGTAATTATAAAGATTATCAATAGAAATTTTACTAATTCGAAAAGCATTTTTAGCTAGACTGCAAGTTCCTTCAGAACTTTGAAGTTTAGTTAAATACTCATTTGATTGAAGATATTCGATATTAACTGTAAGACATTCGCCACCACCACCGCCAGCATCAGTTTCAAGACCTAATCTAGTAATAAAATCAGCAGTATACACTGCCCAAGTATGACCCAAAGGGTCGAATCCAGGTCCGCAAGTTGGAATTAAGAGTCTATCATATATGAAATTTGGAGAGATATTAGAGTCTCTTAAAGTTAAATTTTTAACTCTGCACCGGTTTTCTTCAGTGCACCTAATACCGTCAAACCAACTTGTAGCTGTAAATTGTTTTTTTAAAATTTCTAAAGCATTTGCAAAATTTTCACTGTAGTTTTCACTTGAACAATTTGGATTTGTGTAAGTAGAACTATTGCTATCTGTATCAAAAGAAGGCGGAATTAAAGAATAATAAGAAGTAACAAAATTCCCTAAAACATTATTACTTACGTGATTTTTATTTAAACTACAGGCAATAGCCTCTCTAACTTCTTTAATTTGCGTGTTTGGATGTTCTGTATTTATTTCTAAAATCACAATAGTTTTTTGAGGAATTGTAGTTGTAGTTGTAGTTGTAGTTGTAGTTGTAGTTGTTGTTGAGCTTGTAGTTGTAGTTGTAGATTCTTGAACTGTAGTTGTGGTAGATTCTTGAACTGTAGTTGTGGTAGCTTGCTCTACTGCACTATCTATTCGTGCTTGAATATCTTCTTCACTAGGACCACAAGCAACAATCAGTAACAAAGAAAATATTAAATACTTCTTCATAAGTTTATTGTAAAGATTTCTGAAAAACTTATGAGCAGTCTTTTAAATTTTCTGAGAATGTTTTTAGCAAAGTTGTTCCATTTTGATATGACTGCAGACCATCTGGATAATTTAGAAAAGGTTCTAAAGAATCCATATATTCAAAAGTACCTACCGCCAACCTAGTGTCAGCTAAACCTTCAATCAAATATTTATGATTCAATTCATTGTCTTCATTTGGAAGCAACTCTCTAATATTCGCCTCTAATTCCAACAATGTAGTTTTAATAGACATTGCGTTATCTTTAAGTTCTTGAAAAGATATAACATTATCCTCATATGCCTTTATATAGTCTTCAAAATCACCAAGCTCAGATACAACTGAAGGAAAGTATTGTGCAATACCTGCATAGTACAATGTACATTTTGTCGTTGGTTTAGTATCAGAAACATTCATATTGTTTTCAGTTGGTTCATTAACAACTTCTAAGTTTGACTGAGAATCTGTTGCATTATTACCGCAAGAGATTAACAACAAAATTAAAGCAACTAAATGAAATTTTCTCATAATTTTATTTTAAAGATTATTTCTATTAATTCAATGGATCACGCTACGCGTGAATCCATTGTGACTTCTTCCACAATCACACTACAGTATTTAGATTTTGTTATTAACTTCTGTCATTTGAGATAACAATTTTTATACGCTTATTACTTTTCTTACCCCTCTGACTAAGAGAAGATTCTAGTTTGTTAGTCTGATTCTGACTGTTTTTCTACCAAATGTGCGTCAAATGTGCGTCAGATTAGTTTTTTAGTGGGTAGATTTCTGAAAAACCCTTGTGGGCGCTACAGGATTTGAACCTGTGACTTCTTCCTTGTAAGGGAAGCGCTCTGCCGGACTGAGCTAAGCGCCCTAAGTAAATATATTATATAATCGCTAACAAGTTTATACGATATAAAATTTATTAATTATTACTCACTTCTTCGTGGTACTCTCCGTCTACATTTACTTCCCATGGGTCAAAGTTTCCAACACCTAGGAGAGTTCTAGCTGCATAAAGCCCAGTTGCCATTGCGTGATCTTGGTTATTATATTTAAACATACCAGATCTACCAACAGCAGTTATATTATTTAAACCTGATAACCATTCTTTTATTACATCTATGTGCTCTTGATAACCGGTTTTAATGACAGGATACGCTTTGGCATTTCTGCTTACTTCAGAGTGAATTACGTTGAATTCTTCATCAAAAATACTTTTCAACTCAGTTAAAGCAAATTGAATAATTTTATCATTCGAATTGTTCCATATTTCATCATTTTCAAAACAGAAATATTCTAAAGTCAATGGAAAAGTTCCCTCTGTACTCATATCTTTAGAAAAATTAGTGAAATCAGCAATTCTAGCCATTCTAAGATTTGGAGAATGAATATAAATCCAATTGTCATCAAAAAGTTTTTTATCAATTGTTACATGAACACTTATGTGGTTCCTATATTCAAGACTTTGTGCAGATTTTATAACTTCCTCAGGCGTATTTCCTTCGAATATATCAATAAATTCCAGCAAAGGATTACTAAAAAATATATTTTTAGTTTCTATTGATTGACTTTTTCCCTCAGCGTCTTCATAGGATACTATATAGTGTTCTCCACTTTCTTTTACTTGAGTGACTTTCATATTTTTTGATACTTCAATGTTGTGTTTTATGATGTACTCTTCAAATTTTTCCCACAACATGCCAGCACCAAGTCTTGGATAATAAAATTTATCAACTAAAGTTTTTGGCCTTTTCTTACTATTTGGAAATAACGCAAACTTAATTGCTGTAGATAAACTTAGACCTTTTATACGTTGTGCTGCCCAGTCAGAGCCAATATCCTTACAGTCAATACCCCAGACTTTTTCAGTATAATTTTTAAAGAAATTGTTAAATAATTTTCTCCCAAATCTGTCTACTACCCAATCTTCAAAATTATTAATTTTTGAAATATTGAGATAGCTTTTAATTCTTGCAAAAATATAAGAAAACCCAATAATTATTGATTCAAATAAACCAAGACCAAAGAGAGCATTAACAGGGGTTAGTGGATAATCAAAATAGCTATTTTTAAATAAAATTCTTGTTTTTCTATTTACTTCAACAGCATCTTCATCAAGCATTTCCAAAAAAAGATCATAAACTTCTTTGTTTTTTGTAAAAAATCTATGAGGACCTATATCGTATCTATATTCACCAAAGACTTTTGTTTCTGCCAATCCACCTACTTGAGGTTTCTTTTCAAACACAATTACTTTTTTGTCTGTTTTGGCTAGTTCATATCCAGCAGTTAAGCCTGCGGGGCCAGCACCAATAATTACTAGGTCATACATGTTTATAAATAGTTAGTTTAATGCAATAAAATATTGTTTTTTAAAATTTAACTACAACCTAGAGAGTTACCACAATTTAGGCACTTATAACAAGAACCATTTCTTATTGTTATGTGTCCACAATCAGGGCAGGCTGGAGCATCACCCATCATATCACCAAGCACTTCTTGAACTGTAGCAACTGAGTTCTCTGTTTGTTCAGTAGCAACAGGTTCTGCTTTCTGCACCGGCGCTACAGGTTCTGCTTTCTGCACAGGCGCTACAGGTTCTGCTTGCTGCACAGGCACTACAGGTTTTTCTTCGACAGCAACGGGCTCAGTTTGTGGCTTATCTTTTGGGGGAACTTGAACAATATCAGTTCTATCAAGATACTCGAGTCCAAGTGCTCTAAACACATAATCAATGATTGAGTTACTCATTTTAATGTTTTCGTGTCCTTCAACCATTCCTCTTGGTTCAAAAGTTTGGAATGTAAATGTATCTACAAACTCTTCAAGAGGCACTCCATATTGAAGGCCCTTAGATACAGCTATGGCAAAACAACCCAACACTCCTTTTAGTGTTGCTCCTTCTTTAGCAATATCTATAAATACTTCACCCAATGTTCCATCAGGGTATTCCCCAGTTCTTAAGTAGACTTTATGT
>Ga0181575_10000914_pt1 | contig 21260 bp, 23 predicted proteins | sample 101ome_23_FD_145599 | JGI IMG/M metagenome (GOLD analysis project Ga0181575, IMG submission 145599) | Coastal salt marsh microbial communities from the Groves Creek Marsh, Skidaway Island, Georgia - 101411CT metaG (spades assembly) | ecosystem: Environmental > Aquatic > Marine > Intertidal zone... | reverse complement strand
ACATGCAGGCGCATCCCTGTCAACGCATCAAGGATGCCTCTCGGTTCAGCACAGCTGCCGCCGACATAAATCGTCGCACCAGGCGTCATCAACGCGAGGACATCTTCTGGACTGTTCATGGACTATTCCTGCCGGCCAAAAAATCACTTTATCGACTGCCAGCAACTGCGACAACCGTGCCTCACGCCATCAAAACTGTTATTTTGATTGACTATCGAGCACCACTGGAGACATTCAATGACGCGATCAGTTTCTCTCGACGCTTACATGGTAAAGCGCCCAATCAAAGTAAACGCCAGCGCTACGGTCATCGAGGCGGTGGACGTCATCCTCGAAAACCGTGTCTCCGGTGTGTGTGTCGTAGACGATAACGACAATTTTGTCGGCATGCTCTCGGAGCTTGACTGCCTTCGCGCCATTGTTGAGCGGATTTACCAGAACCAGCAGCCTTCCGCGGGTTACGTCTACGAAGTCATGACCAGGGACGTGGTCGTTAATCGGCCTGGGGATGACATCGTTTCCGTTGCGAATTCCATGCTGGATGAAGGTCATCGAAGACGTCCGATCATGGCCGATCACTCGCTCGTTGGCCAGGTCACCTGTCGCCAGCTGCTGAGTGCCATCAAGAGCTTCAGCTGAGGGTTCATTGATTCAGGTGCGACCCACCGCCAGGAAAATTCTTCAGGAGAAAATAAAAACCCCGCCACCTTAACGGTGGCGGGGTTCTTTTTGTTGGATGCCAGTAGTCGCAGGGGACAGGAGGGAAGAGATAGTTGCTCCTACCGGCATCCGACAACCGCTAATTCAATCGCAGGGCACTCATGTCTTAACGAACTCAGGGTAGGCTTCTACGCCGCACTCTGAGGTATCGACTCCGGTGTATTCCTCTTCTTCGCTGACCCGAATACCCAGCGTCACCTTGAGAATCATCCAGACAATCCCGCTGACCAGGAAGACCCAGGCGAAGATGGTTATTGCACCAATGATCTGGCCAGAGAAACTGACACCATCGTTGGTGATTGGCACCAGCAGCAGACCCAGCAGACCGCAGGTACCGTGTACGGAGATCGCACCTACCGGATCGTCGATTTTGATCTTGTCGAGACCGACGATGGAGAATACGACCAGAACACCGCCGATCGCGCCAAAAATTGTTGCCTGCAGCGCAGTCGGCGTGGAAGGCTCAGCTGTGATCGCCACGAGGCCTGCGAGCGCACCGTTGAGCAGCATTGTCAGGTCAGCGCGACCGAACATCAGTCGTGCCGTAATCAACGCGGCAATCGCGCCGCCGGCAGCGGCTGCGTTCGTGTTAAGGAACACCATGGCGACTGAATTCGCGCTGGCAACATCACCCAGCTTCAGAACCGAACCCCCGTTGAAGCCGAACCAGCCCATCCACAGGATGAATGTACCGAGTGTCGCCAGCGGGAGGTTGGCGCCAGGCAGCGCATAGATCTGGCCCTCGCTACCGTACTTGCCCTTACGAGCGCCCAGCAGTATCACGCCAGCGAGTGCAGCGGCCGCACCCGCCATATGGACAATGCCTGAACCGGCAAAGTCAGAGAAACCAAGGTCGCCCAGGTTGTACATGCCGAACACATCGTCACCGTTCCAAGTCCAGGACCCTTCCATCGGGTAGATGAAACCCGTCATAACGACTGCAAAAGCGAGGAATGCCCAGAGCTTCATGCGCTCGGCTACCGCGCCAGACACAATTGACATGGCAGTCGCAACGAAGACCACCTGGAAGAAGAAATCAGACGCATCGGCGTAAACAGAATCACCACCGAAGCCCGCTTCCATGGATTCTGCAATCACCGTTTCGGTCAGTGCTTCAGCACTGGCCGCACCGTCTAGTTCGATACCGGCGAGGAAGTAGCCTCCGCCGTACATGATGGCATAGCCACACACGAGATACATGATGCAGGAAATCGCAAACAGCGCCATGTTCTTGGTTAGAATCTCTGCCGTGTTTTTTGAACGAACCAGACCTGCCTCCAGCATGGCGAAGCCCGCTGCCATCCACATGACAAGCGCGCCGCACACAAGGAAGTAGAAAGTATCCAGTGCGTACTGAAGTTCTAGTGTTGATTCCACCTTGATCCTCCGGGAAATTAATGAGTTGTGACTTTCAGCCACTGAGGAGCAAACTTGATGCCAGAAATGAAAAGATTCGCTAAAAGCCTTTTAAATCAAGGGATAGCAACAAAGACTGGGGCTCTTCCTTTGATCGAAGGCATAGCTGCGCACCGATTTAATGCATTGCTGAAGGCGCGATGCACAGATTTGAGGCAACGCTAGGTGAGCATGGATAATCACAGTCTGTCAGGCACCAACATCGTGCAACCTGAATGGTTCATGCGGGCCATCGCCACCAAAGGTGAGGCAAAGACGTTCAGCTACAGCGGTGCCGAGATCAATTATCTGCACTGGCCAAACCCCGGTAGACCCGGCGTCCTGCTGGTACACGGTCATGCGGCGCACGCGCGCTGGTGGGACTTTATCGCACCCCGGCTCGCGGTTGACTACGATGTGGCTGCGATTGATCTGTCGGGCTACGGCGACAGCGGCCACAGAAGCCAGTACACCGCCAGAGGGTTCGCCGCCGAAATCATACAATGCTGCGAGATCGCAGGGCTGAATCGTCCCATCGTCGTCGGCCACAGTTTTGGTGGTGCAATGACCCGGGTCGCAGCTTACCTGCAGCCGTCGTCACTGGCCGGGATCGTCCTGGTCGACTCGATGATCCCTTTGCACCGCGGTGAGCGGACACCCCCACCCATGCCCAAGCTGAAGGATCGCCACTACCCAACCCTGGAAGCCGGCAAGCGGCGCTTCAGGCTAAGGCCACCGCAGCCCTGCGATAACACCTACATCATTGACTATATTGCCGCCCACTCACTGCGAGCCACAGCCAAGGGTTATCAGTTCAAACTGGACCCTGCTGTTTTCGCCAAGATGCCACCCGATGAAAACCTTCCAGTGGCAGCTGACATGATCCGTCAACTCAAGATCCCGGTCGGCCTGATCTACGGCACAGACAGCCGGTTCTTCTCACCCGACCTTGCGGCAGGCGTCACCGATCTGATCGACCCGGCACTCATCGCCGGCATCAGTGGCGCTTATCATCACGTCTTCCTCGATCAACCCGTCATCTTTACCACCACGCTGCAGCAGATGCTCCGCAAGATCCGAGCCCTGTGAAGCCAGCATGACTGGCCCCTGCCAGCTGCGCTGCCGCTAAGTGATGGAAATGGTTAGACCAATCTGGTCGGGGGGAAACGAGAGGGGAGCCAGAACACCTGATGGCTGTAATCGCCGTGAGCTCCAACATGGAAACAAGGGACGCCGTCGAATTTATTCTGTCTGTCTGACTCGATACTAATACCGTCAGCACATGCAGGGAGTAGCCGGCTACTCAGGCGTCTACCAGATCTACCAGTTTGTTGGCCTTGGCTTCGAGTTCTTCGATCAGTTCTTTGCTCTTGTGCACAGACAGCGCTGCGACACGATTAGGACCCAGCCGGCGCAGTCCTTCGACGAGTTCCTGCGCAATTTCCTTCACTTCGTTTGACTGACTCATGAGTACCTCCTGAATTTGCGGCGGCATAATACCCTACTTCAGTTAAGCAATCATGCATTCTGACCCCTCCTGCCGTTAGAATGCAGCGATGCATACACTTGAATTCAACTACCGTGACAATGAACTACGGGTCGAAGTTGCAACCCCCCCGGCAGCCAGGCTGCTGATCAACAGGATCAATCGTGCCAGCGAGACCCGCGATGAGGTGCCCTGCCGAATAACGCTGTCCAGCAGTGTCCAAACGGACTACGAGTGGCACGAATTCGTCGAAGCAGAGATTGACTTCAGGGCCGATGAAATCAGGCTGGTGCTGATTGCCAACAAGGCTGTGATCGCAGAGCAGACCTTTAAACCTGGCGGCGCTTAGACCATGCAGCTAGCAAAGAACTACATTGATATCGGCGTTCGCACCAATCAGCTCGAGCCGATGCTGGCGTTCTGGCGCGAAGAGATCGGGCTGCCTTACGAGGAACTGCTGAAAGTCGGCAACGGCGTGCACCAGCATCGGCTCGCGCTCAATGGTTCAGTCTTCAAGCTTAATCATGCCCGTGACCCGTTGCCGGATCGAGCGCCCAGCGGCTATAGGGAACTGCTGATCGCGCGTGATGTCAGCGAACCAGAAACGTCGCAGGACCCCGATGGCAATGCAGTCACCCTGGTCCCAAGGGGTTACCTGGACATTACCCACATCGGTATGCGGATGAAGGTAAGGTCACTGGCCGCCGCGACCAGATTTTTCTCAGAGACACTGCAGGCAGTGCGCCTTGATGCAGCACGCTACCGTTGGGCTACCACAGTTTTTCTACTGGAAGAAGATCCCGACCATGGGCCGGTCACAGACATGCAGGGCAAGGGTTACCGCTACACCACCGTGCAGGTTTATAAGGTCGATACCGAACATGCGACACTGGTTGAGCGAGGCGCCAAAGATACCGTGTCGCCGTTTACACTCGGCAGCACTGCCAGAATCTCTTTCGTCGCCGACCCCGACGGCAACTGGATCGAAATATCGCAGCGGGCCTCTCTCACCGGAGACCTGTCACCAGGATAATCGCTGGAGTAACTTATGGACGCAGACAATCAGGCATTCAGACCCGGACAGCCCCGATGATTAACCCGATTACGCAACTACAAACCGACCAGCAGACCGCGCGCAGCCTTAAAGACGCCAACGCAGATATCTGTTTTCTGGCGCTGAGCGAGACAGGCCGCCCTACGGTTCGCACCCTCGTGCTGAGGAGCATCAGTGAGGAAGGCTTCACGCTCTTCATCAGCAAAACCAGCCCGAAATGGCACATCATCCAGGGAAATGCAGAAGCTGAGCTGCTGCTCTGGTATTCGACAATTCAAAGGCAGTATCGCATTCAGGGCAAAGTCCAGGCGCTCAGCCAGGATGCAATCGACCGTAACTGGCCCCGTCGCCCCGCCGGCAGCAAGTATCTGGACCATGCCTATACCGGCTTCAGCCCCCAGAGCACCGAGATTGAATCGCGTGAGGCGCTGGTCGCCCATATCGAGGCACACCGCGCCCGGCAGCCAGAGGAAGAACTCAGCATTCCCGCGACCGCTGCCGGCATCCGCCTGGTGCCCACCAGTCTCGAGATGCTGGACCTGAACGCCCATGACCGAATTCACGACCGCAGGCGTTTCACCCTGGATGGACAACAATGGCACGCCGCTCAACTAATGCCATGATTAACCCGGCCGCAAAGAGTTGTTGTGCAGGTTAGAAAAGCAGGCTATAACTGATGCTGGAAGACCGCACGGTTCGTTCTGACCAGGGGGAACCACCGTTGCGCCGAATATCGCCCTGATCGTAAAAGGAGGTGATCCCATTAATAGTCAGTCTACAGGGGGAGCCTCCGAGCTGAATTAGTTCGGAGCCCGCTCCCCATACGAAGACAGAGCCCCGGAAGGTACGCCTTCCGGGGCTCAACTTTTTACAGCCTTCGGAATTATCGGTGTCGAAGCCGAGCCGCTTCCAGAATCTCCTAACGACTTTCGCGAGCAGGGCTTTTGGCCTTGGTGCTAATGGCACTGTAACCCGCTACGTTTCGGGGGTGCTGCTTTTTACAGCGCGTGGAAATAACTGTGTCGACGCCGAAGCCCTTCCGCAGCGACTAGTTGGATTCGACGACTTTGATGCCGTTGAGGGTGGAGAAGCAGGTTTCGCTGGCCGTGGAGAGAAAGTCGCGCATGAAAGCCATACCACTCTGGTCTTCACGAATGGCCGCGTAGAGGGTGCACCAAAGACCGGAATCACCGAGCTTTTTCGCAATAATCGTCTGCTGTTCCAGATATTCCGTTAAAGCCCAGTTCGGCAGACAGGTCACGCCACGGCCCGAGGCCACCAACTGAATAATCATAGGCGTCAGTTCCGCCGTGCGCACCGATGACGGTTCAATATCCAGCGGGTCAAGGAAACGGGTGAAAACATCAAGCCGATCCCGTTCCACCGGGTAGGTGATCAACATCTCCTGCTCCAGGTCGTCGGGCAGAATCATGTCACGGGTGGCAAGGCGATGGTCTTTCGACAATCCGAGCATCGCCTCGTAGGTGAACAGCGGCACGTACTTGATACCCGGCAGATCCACGGGGTCTGAAGTAATGACAAGATCAAGATCACCCCGGACGAGCGCAGGCAGGGGCGCAAAACTGAAACCACCTGAGAGATCGAGTTCGACTTCAGGCCAGTCGCCGCGGTAGCGATCAAGGCAGGGAATGAGCCACTGGAAGCAGCTGTGGCACTCAATGCAGATGTGCAGACGGCCGGTTTCTCCCCCGGCAAGGCGCGCGATGTCACGCTCTGCATTCCTCACCATGGGCAGTACCTCATCAGCCAGGTTCAGGAGTCTGCGACCGGCCGAGGTGAAGCGGGGCGGCTTGGTTTTGCGCACGAACAACGAGCATTCAAGCCGATCTTCGAGATCCTTCAACTGGTGCGACAGGGCAGACTGGGTCAGGAAAAGGCTCTCAGCAGCCTCCACCAGGCTACCGGTGTCGCGCAATGCGACCAGTGTTTTTAAGTGGCGAAGCTCGATCACCTTTCACATACTCCAATAAACGGCTTACCCCATGACCCTGCAGCAGGTTCTGTCAACATCGGGCCAAGTAACGCTGAGGGCTCACATACTCCAATAAACGGCTTACCCCATGACCCTGCAACAGGTTCTGTCAACATCGGGCCAAGTAACGCTGAGGGCTCACATACTCCAATAAACGGCTTACCCCGTGCCCCTGCAACAGGTTCTGTCAACATCGGGCCCAGTACTCGCGTTTCATGAACAGAATTCAATATATACTGTATCAAATAAAGTCTCATTCATCTCAGACCGTCTGCTCCACAGGAGCGACCATCCGCCTGAACGGGCCAATTTGCGCTTGACTGGCTGGATCGATCCGACACAATGCTTAGAACAATTAATTGCACCCCGCCATCATGTTCAACCCTTCAGAAATAGTGATCGAAGCTTTTGTCGAAGACCTGGTTCGTCACTACATCAATATGCACGGCGAGAATGAGGAACACATCCAGCTGATTTCAGGGAATGCCAGGAATGCTCTGGAAATAATCGCCAACAGCGATGCGCCCTATCACGATGTGAACCACACAATCATGGTAACAAGTGTCGGCACAGAGATCCTGCGCGGCAAGGTACTGATTGAGGGCGGCGTCACCGCGAACGAGTGGGTCCACTTCGTCGTCTCCCTGCTGCACCACGATATCGGTTACGTCCGCGGCATTTGCCGAGCAGACCGCAGCGGCCGATACGCCATCAATATGGAGTATGAGACGATAGCGCCACCACCGGGTTCCACCGACGCAGCACTGACGCCTTACCATGTCGATCGTGCCAAGCTCTACATCAAAGAGCGCTTTGAAAAGGACGAGCAGATTAATACCGACGTTATCTGCGAAAATATCGAACGTACCCGCTTCCCCGTGCCAACAGAGGAAGATCACCAGGGATCATCTGACTTCCCCGGTTTGATTCGAGCAGCTGACCTGATTGGGCAACTCGGCGATCCACAGTATCACCGCAAGATCTCGCTTCTGTTTCAGGAATTCAAGGAAACTGGCCAGGCAGCGAAGATGGGCTACGCCACGGCGGCAGATCTGCGAGCAGGTTATCCAAAGTTTTTCTGGAACTTAGTCTCTCCCTTCATTAACGAGGGCGTCCGATTCCTGCGCCGAACCCAGGAAGGTCAGCAGTGGGTCGCAAATCTCTATGCTAATGTCTTTACCGAGGAGCACGAAGCGCCCGCCTACGGTCCAGAACGCAGAGGCAAAGGCGAGAGACGCACCGAGATAGATGGCGTGTTCCGAATCAAGGAAGTCACCAGCAACGAAAACCGCAGTGCTGGACGCAGAACCACAGACATAGACCCCAGCGGTCAGCGCTCCTCTCAGTAGTAATTAGAAACCAAACTCCTTAGAATCCCCTGCTTTTGGTCGAGAGGAATATGCTGGCTGCTGATCAGCGAGTGACGGCGATCGACAACGGGCGCAAACCTCCGCTGAAAATCTGCCTGCTTAGTTACCGCAGCAATCCTTACAGCGGTGGCCAGGGTATTTACATCAAGTTCCTGAGTAAGGCACTGGTTGACGCAGGCCACCAGGTCGATGTTATCTCCGGCGAACCCTACCCCAATCTTGACGATCGCGTGCGCCTGATCAAGCTCCCGGGGCTCAACCTGTTCGAATCACCGAATCATGTCACTGCGCTCAGACCACAGCATCTGCTCTCTTATACAGATTTCTTCGAGTGGTTCAGCATGTTGACTGGCGGCTTCGCTGAACCCTACACATTTGGTCGCCGACTGGTCGCCTATTTCAGGCGACACGCGCCAGAATACGACATCGTTCATGACAACCAGAGCCTCTGTTACGGCACACTCAGGCTGCAGAAGATGGGCATACCCCTGGTAACAACGATTCATCATCCGATCACCAGCGATCTGCGCATCGCACTTGCCGCAACCAACTCATGGAAACTCAGACTCCTGATCAGGCGGTGGCATTCGTTCCTGCGCATGCAGAAAAAAGTCACGCGCCAGCTCGATCACATCGTCACGGTCTCGAAGGCCTCGAGGGATGATATCGCTCGGGACTTCGGGGTACCCGCAGATGCAATCAATATCGTTGCCAACGGTATCGACACTGACGTCTTCAAACCGCTTGAATCAATTGAACGTGAACCCTGCACGCTCATGGTCACAGCCAGCGCTGATGTACCATTGAAGGGTCTCGACTACCTGCTGCAGGCGGTTGCCACAATTTGCGATGACTACCCAAGACTGAAACTGATCGTGCTGGGCAAGCTCAAGGAAGACGGTGATACCGCCAGGCTTATCGATCGCCTGGGCATCCGCGACCTGATTACGTTTTACTCGGGACTCAGCTCAGATGAAGTGGCTGCACTCTATGCCCGGGCAACCTGTGCCGTGATTCCTTCAATTTACGAAGGTTTCGGCCTGCCTGCTGGTGAGGCCATGGCATGCCGAGTGCCTGTCATCTCAACCACAGGCGGCGCGCTGCCAGAGGTGGTTGGCGACGCTGGTCTGATGGTGCCCACTGCCGATCATCGCGCAATTGCCGCAGCGCTTAGGCGCTATCTCGATGACCCCGACCTGCGACATACCAATGCTCGCAAAGGCTTTGACCGTATCCAGCAGCAATTCAGCTGGGAGGTTGCGGCGAGCGAAATGGCGGAGCTTTATCACAATATCATTGTCGAGGCACACTGAAGCATGTCACTGCAGACCATTGATTTCGACAGGATGCGACTCAAAGACAACGAGACCCTGCTTGACCTGGGCTGTGGTGAGGGCCGACATGCCATTTCTGCCTACATGGTGCGCAACCTCGACGCTGTCGGCATTGATCTGTCAATCAATGACCTGCAGACAACCCTGGAACGATTCCAACAATTCGTGGAACCGGAAAACGACCGCAAGAGCCTTGTCATCTCTGTCGGCAATGCAGAGCAGTTGCCATTCGACGACGCAACCTTTGACAAAATCATCTGCTCGGAAGTGCTGGAACATATCCCGAGTTACCGCAATGTCCTGGAGGAGATCAACAGGATCCTGAAGATCGGCGGCATCGCGGCGATCAGCGTGCCCAGATATTTCCCCGAGTGGGTCTGCTGGCAGTTGAGCGACGCCTACCACGAGGTCGAAGGTGGTCACGTCAGGATATTCAATGCAGGCTCACTGCGGAATGACATCGAGTCGAGGGGCTTCGTCTGCTATGACAAGCACCACGCCCACTCTCTGCATGTGCCTTACTGGTGGTTGAAGTGCCTGTTCTGGCGTGAGGCCGGTGAGCCCGAGTCAAAAATCGTCGAGTGGTATCACCGCTTCCTCACCTGGGACCTGATGCAACAGCCACTCATCACCCGCGTGCTCGACTGGCTGCTCAATCCCATCATGGGGAAAAGTGTCGTGATGTATTTCGTTAAAACAGAGTCTGACCAATGACCAAGGTGCTGGTCCCGATGGGCTTTTTTCCTGATGAATATTTCACTGGCACGGTGAACTATATCTCAGAAATCCAGCAGGCTGATGGGGCCATCCCCTGGTTTGAGGGCAGCGCCATGGATCCCTGGGACCACGTTGAATCGGCCATGGGGCTCACCATCGGCGGTCGCTACGATGAGGCCCGCCAGGCCTACTACTGGATGCGCGACCACCAGTTACCGAATGGCAGCTGGCTCGCCGCCTACAAGGACGGCAAGGTCGAGGACGGCACCCGTGCGGAATCCAACTTCGTGGCCTATATCGCCACCGGCGTCTGGCACTACTATCTTGTGACAGCTGACCGGAAGTTTCTTGAGGAGATGTGGGGAACCGTTGAGTCTGCCATTAGATTCGTTCTGCGATTGCAGGGCGGCAAAGGCCAGATTTTTTGGTGTGAGGACACGACGCTCGGAATTCGAGAAGACTCCCTCGTCACCGGTTGCAGCAGCATCTACAAGTCGCTGGAGTGTGCGCTCAATATCGCGACGACCCTGGAGAAAGAAGTGTCAGACTGGGCGCTAGCACGAACCCGACTGGGTAACGCGATCGCCAATCATCCGGAGTGTTTCGACCGGACCTGGGATTCGAAGAGCCGCTATTCAATGGACTGGTTCTACCCGGTGCTGACCAATGTCATTAAGGGGCATGCCGCCACGGCTCATCTCAAATCCCGGTGGTACGAGTTCGTAGTTCATGAGCTCGGCTGCGTCTGCGTTAACGATGAGCCCTGGGTCACCGTCGCTGAGTCCTGTGAGCTTGTCATGTCGCTGTTGACGGCCGGCGAGTCCCAGCAGGCTGTGCAATTGTTTAGCTGGCTGCACCAGTTCAGAGATGAGGACGGTGCCTACTGGACGGGTTACGTCCACCGTGACGACACCCTGTGGCCGGAGGAGAAACCGACCTGGACGGCCGCGGCCATTTTGCTCGCGGCTGACGCGCTGTCAAACAAGACGGGCGCCGCACACCTGTTCAGGAATGAAATGGCCGTTACGTCATCTGCCGCGGTAACCCGCGCCAACAATCTGCAGGAGTAGAGCCCTCAGCCGGGCGTGTGAAGAGACTTCAGCCGGGCGTGTGAAGAGCCCTCAGCCGGGCGTGTGAAGAGACTTCAGCCCGGCGTGTGAAGAGCCCTCTTGCTAAAGCACCTTCCGCCTAAGCAAACCAAGCGTTTTTACCCGCTCGATTTCCTCGAATAACCCCGAGGCCAGCGCTAATTTGAAAATCTCGTAGGGCGCCTGACCACCATCAGCCGGATCGGGAAAAATATCATGGATAGCCAGAATGCCGCCCGGCACCACGTGACTACTCCAGCTTCGATAGTCAGTCAGCGCTGCCTCGAGCGAATGACCGCCGTCGATAAACACAAACGCGAGCGGTGTGTGCCAGTTTCTTGCCGCCACCTCCGATGAGGCAACTACAGCTACCACCGTATCTTCCAGCCTGGCAGCGCGCATATTGCTGCGAAACTCCCTGAAGGTATCCATCAGGCCCGCGTCCCTGTCATACAAATCAGCCTCATGGTACGCCTCACCGGGTTGATGCTCTTCAGAACCCCTGTGATGATCCACAGCAAACAGGCTAACCCCCTTCTTTTGACAGGCGGCACCCAGATAGATTGTCGATTTTCCGCAGTAGCTGCCAACCTCAAGCGCCGGGCCCAGCGCTGCAACAGACAACACGCTTGAATAGAGCGCACTACCCTCGGCAGGATCAAGAAAGCCTCTGATCGCACTGATGTCGACGGGTAACTGCATGGTTCAGAACGTGAAGAAGATGACCAGATAAACCGGCACCACCAGCAGCAGCGCGTAGATACAGATGTTATTGGCGACAGGCCACTTGCCTTCCGCGTCTAAGGGAAACTTATCGCCCAGAACAAGCCAGACGCAGCTTCCAAGGATAATTGACAAAATAGCGCTGAGAGCAATCAAACCCATGACCCGACAGACTTCTCACTTCTAGCAGAGACTATGGAGTCTAACATGTGGGCTCTGCCTAAAGGGGAAAGACTTTGAGGATGTCACCCTCGACGACCTGCTGGCCGATGTCGACTTCAGCGAGCCCATCCGCCCAGACTACTGACGACATGATGCCTGAACCCTGTTCGGCAAATTTCTCCAGAACAAGCCTGCCATTTTGATCGATCCGGGTTCTTACCCGCAGGTACTCACGCCGACCACCCCCTTTAAACGAAAATCCCGCAGGCAGATGCAACGCTTTACTGGCAACTTGATTCAGTCCCTGCATGGCACGCAGGTAAGGCCGCGCCACGATCATGAAGGTCACAAAAGTAGAAACCGGATTGCCTGGCAGCCCGAACAACGGGGTACCCGCGACCTCGCCGTAAGCGAGCGGCTTGCCAGGTTTGATGGCGAGCTTCCAAAGCTCAAGTCGACCCAGCTTCTCCACCGCGTTCTTCACGTGGTCTTCTTCGCCAACCGACACACCCCCCGTTGTCAGGATGACATCAGCCTGCCGTGCTGCCTGCGCCAGCGCTGTCTCGGTATCCTGCGGTGTGTCGGCGACGATACCCAGGTCTGCGACCTCGAACCCCATGTCCCGCAGCAGAGCCCCGAGCGCATAACGGTTGGAATTAAATATCTGCCCCGGTGCCAGCGATCCACCAGGTTCTACCAATTCATCTCCTGTCGACATGATGGCAACCCTGAGCGGACGGAATACGAGGACCTCTGATATGCCGACGGACGCGATCAAACCGAGACGCTGCGCATTGAGGCAGTCGCCCCTGGCAATCAGCGTGCTGCCCTGCCGGATATCCTGACCCCGGGCACGCACGTTGGCGCCCGATGCTGGCAGCTGCAACACTCGAACCCGGTCACCCTCCGTCTCGGTATTTTCCTGCATCACAACCGTATCGGCGCCATCGGGTACGGGTGCACCAGTAAATATTCGCGCCAGCGTTCCCGGGACAAGTGGACTGCCTGACTGGCCAGCCGGAATCCGATCGCTGACTTCCAGCCACGCATTGCTCGGTGTCAAAGCGTGATTAAACGCATATCCGTCCATCGCACTGTTATCAGCGGGTGGCACGTCGACCAGGGATTGAATATCCGCTGCGGCGCAGCAGTTCAAAGCGTCGTCCAGTTTTCGGGTTTCTGTTGACTCGGTGGGCTGGACCAGTCCAAGCAACTGATCAAGCACTTCATCAACCGGACGCAGTCCGCTCAAGCGTGGACTCCCTTGCGAACCAGTTCTGCGAAATTGCAGGGACGATGATTGATATCAAGCTGTTGTTGCAGAATGCCTGTCCAGGCTGTACGACAGGCACCGGTAGAACCTGGTACGCAGAAGATCACCGTATTATTAGCGATACCGGCGAAGGCCCGCGACTGCAAAGTTGACGTACCGATGTCCTCATAGGACAACTGGCGGAATAGTTCACCAAAGCCGGTGATTTCGACGTCAAACAACGGCAGCAATGCTTCCGGCGTTGAGTCCCGGGTCGTAAACCCGGTCCCACCCGTTGTCAGGATGATTTCAACCTCAGGGTCCGCGATCCAGCTAGAGACCACTGCTCGCAACCGATACATATCGTCAATCTCTATTTGGCGGGCGGCTAGCAGATGGCCGGCCTCTGCCAGCGTATCGCACAGATATTGTCCGGATGTGTCTGTTTCCAGGGTGCGAGTATCCGATACAGTCAGCACAGCGACTTTAAGGCCCTCTGTCATAAGATCGTCTCCAGGCAGGTTAGCGTTGTTCACCGGGTGGGGCCGAAATGATACCCTGACAATTGCTGAGAAAATAGCAGGCCGAAAAATGAGTTCGTCTATCCACAAACTGCTGCCGCGTCTTGAAGTCTTCAATTACCTGCAGGAAGAAGACTACGACGTTCTTGAGAATTACATGTTCAACTACGATTATGACGAGGGTGCCTATGTCTTCAAGGAAGGCACGCACGGCGGCTATATGTTCTTCATCGTCAGTGGCGAGGTAGACGTGATCAAGCAGTTCGATACGGCCAAGCACACCATTGCCACCCTGGGCCCCGGCAGGTCAGTGGGCGAAATGTCGCTAATTGACGGCTCACCCAGATCGGCAACGGTGAGGGCCAAGACGACGCTGAAACTCATCGTTTTGAAACGGGAAGACTTCAACCGGCTCAAAGATGAAAACCCCGCTGTCGCCAACAAGATACTTATGGGCATGGCTTCACTTCTGAGCGGCAACCTGCGCGAGACGAACAACCGGTTCACAGAAAAACTCCTGTCTCTCTGCTGACTAGCCCGATCAGGCTTCTCGATCCAGCACAGCTGCTTGATACAGGGCTCCCTTCTGAGCAGCCATGCAAACAGGTGACCTTAGGGACAAAGTTTGCCGGTTATCCGGTTCAGCGCCTCGCTCAGCACCTCCCTCGAGCTCGCAAAATTCAGGCGCAAGCAAGCGGCATCACCAAACTTACCTCCTTCTGAGAGTTCAACGCCCGCCTCCAGCAGCGTGTTGTAAGGGTCATTCAACCCCGTCCCGCTGAAATCAAGCCAGAGAAAATAAGTGCCCTCAGGTTCAAACAGCTCAAGCCCTGCTACCTGGCGCAGCTGGGCAACTGCCAGGTCACGATTCTTCTGCAGGTAGACTTTCTCTTCTGCGTACCAGCCATCACACTCACTGTAAACGGCAGCCAAGGCGGCAATCGCCAGCGCATGCAGGTTGGGTACCAGTCCTGCCGCCGCAGCATTGAACCGGTCACGCAGCGTCTCGCCTGGAATGATGGCGAACGCACCGCCAAGACCACTGATGGCATAGGTCTTGGACGGTCCCATCAGAGTGACACTAACCTCCGCGATCGCCGGATTGAGCGAGGCCACAGGTACGTGCTGTTTTTGGTCATAGAGCACCTCGCAGTGAATCTCATCAGAGACCAGGATAATGTTTTCACGCAGACAAACCTCTGCCAGCCGCTCCAGTTCCTGCCTGCGCGACACACGCCCGAGCGGGTTCTGAGGATTACAAAACAACAACAGACGTGATTCCGGCCTGGCAGCGAGGTCAGTAAAGGCATCAAGATCAAACTGCCAGCGACCCTCTGACCGGCGCGCACCGAAGGTCTGCATCTGTCGGCCAGCATTACCCGGGGCATCAAGAAACGGGTAATAGACCGGTGTCTCTACCAGCACCTGCTCATCCGCTGCCGCAAGCCCGCGGCAGCACAGGTTCAGACCCTGGACGACACCCGGGAGGAAAACCAGCCATTCAGGCTCAATCTCCCAGCCATAGAGTGACTGCAGGCGAGCGGCGATAAGGTCGCACAGACTTTCGGGCACGGAATCATAACCCAGCACGCCCTCGTCAAGTCGGGCTTCTATCGCCCGCTTTACCGCTGGCGGCAGTCGGAAATCCGCATCGCCGACGGTCAGCGCCAGTGTTTCCCCGCGTCCCTGCCAGCGGCTGCTAAGCGTCCCGGACCGCTCAATGACTTCATCAAAATGACTCATGACATCCGTTTTATTCCCTGGATCATCTGGCCATCCTCACAGACGATCCGGTTGAATGCAAAACCGTTACGTTCCTCGGCTATAATCAGAGCCAACCGATGAGCAGACAACACTGGAGCACAGCATGGGACTCTTTTCCAAGTCACTCGATTTACCCACTACAGAAACAGCATTGCCGGGCCGCAGCGAGGAAATGCCCGTACCTGCAGAACACTTTGTCAATGGACGTCCAATGAAAGGCCCATTCCCCGAGGGAACGGCATTGGCGATGTTCGGCATGGGATGTTTCTGGGGAGCGGAACGCCGCTTCTGGGAAACGCCGGGCGTCTATGTGACCGCTGTGGGTTATGCTGGCGGCCTCACGCCAAACCCCAGCTATGAAGAGGTCTGCTCAGGTAGAACTGGCCACAACGAAGTTGTGCTGGCTGTCTACAACACAGCAGAGGTCGAGTACGAGCAACTGCTGGCACTCTTCTGGGAAAGCCATGACCCGACCCAGGGCATGCGCCAGGGTAACGACATCGGTACCCAGTACCGCTCTGGCATCTACACCTTTACCGATGAGCAACAGGCCCAGGCCCTGGCGTCGCAGGCCTCGTTCCAGGCAAAGCTGAGGGCGAGCGGTTTCAGTGACATTACCACCGAGATTGTCACCGCGCCGGAATTCTATTATGCCGAGCACTTTCACCAGCAGTATCTTGCCAAAGTACCGAACGGCTACTGCGGCCTGGGTGGCACCGGGGTCTGCTACAACGGCTAGCGTCGATAAACATTTACAACGCCCTCATTCAGTGAGTCGGCGCAGCGCTTCTTCGTAGCGGGCGATCGTATTGGCGATCACCTCTTCCGGCAGAGACGGACCCGGGTACTCCTTGTTCCACTCACCGCGTGCCACCAGTGTCTCTGTGTAGTTGCGCACGTACTGCTTATCGAAACTATTCTGTTCTCCCCCGGGCTGCCATTCCGCGGCCGGCCAAAAGCGGCTGCTGTCCGGCGTCATCACCTCGTCGATCAGCGTGATCTCACCCGCATCATTCTGGCCGAATTCAAACTTGGTGTCGGCGATGATGATGCCACGCTCTGCGGCATAATCCCTGCCTTTCTCGTAGATAAGCAGCGAATTGTGACGGATTTGCTCCATGACATCCTGGCCCACCGCCTCGCAGGCGGCCTCGAAACTGATGTTCTCATCATGGCCCTGCTCCGGCTTGGTGGAGGGCGTGAAAATGGGCGACTTGATCTTGTCAGAATTAGTCAGTCCGGCGGGCAAGGGTATACCACAGACCTCGCCAGTCTTCAGGTAGTCCTTGTAGCCGCTGCCGGTGAGATAACCGCGCACGATGCACTCGATCGGAATCACCCGACTCTTACGGCAGATCATGATTCGGCCTTCCAGGGCACTGCGCTGACTTGCATCCAGCCCCTCGATATCGGCTGGGTCTGTTGAAACGAGATGATGCGGGCAGTCATCGGCAAAAAAATCGAACCAGAAACTCGATATCCGGGTCAGAAGAACGCCTTTACCCGGGATTCCATTACCAAGGACGACGTCAAAGACACTGACACGGTCGGTGGCGATAATAAGAATTCCCTCGCTGCCATCTGGCAGCGTCAGATCATACAGATCCCGCACCTTGCCAGTCCGTTTGTTTGGTAGAGGCAGGTCTGTTGTTGTCAGTGCTTCGTGCATCAGCGCCCCAAGGTCTAGCCCGTCAGGGCCTGATCAAAATCTGCAAGCAGGTCTTCGGTCTCCTCGATCCCGATGGAGAACCTGACCAGTGAATCATCAATACCCATGGAAGCCCTGCGCTCCGCACCCATCTCGTAATAAATCGAGTGTGCAACCGGAATAGCCAGGGACCGGGTATCGCCCAGGTTGGAGCTGCAGATCACCAGCGACAGGCGGTTAATGAAGTCAAAACAATCCACATCGTCGACGAGTTCTATGCTGAAGATGCCACCATGATGCTTGAACAGCCTGGCTGAACGCTCGTGTTCGGGGTGATCTGCAAGGCCTGGGTAATACACCCGCTTTACCTTCGGGTGAGCGGCGAGGACTTCGGTCAATGCCTGTGCATTTTCGCAGATTCGATCCATGCGCAACGCAAGCGTGTCTGAACCCACGGAAATATGGTGAGCGGCTTCAGCGCCGAGTGAAGCGCCCAGGTCGCGCAGGCCTTTCTTCTTGATCTGCGTGATGGCCCAGCTCGCTGGATCGCCTTTCTTGTAGTTATCGTAAAGGTTGGGGAACACCTGCCAGTCGAACAGGCCTGTTTCCGTGATCGCACCACCCAACGCATTGGCGTGCCCCCCGATGTACTTGGTGAGCGAATTAACGACCATGCTGGCACCGACGGTTTTGGGCGTGAACAAATAAGGCGTCGTCATGGTGTTGTCGACGACATACACGATGCCTTCAGACTCACACAGAGCGCCGATACCTTCAAGATCTGACACCTGGGTCCGCGGATTGGCAATCGTCTCGACGAAAACCAGGCGCGTGTTCTCACGCACTGCCGCAGCCACCTGGTTCACATCGGTCGCATCAACAAAAGTCACGTCAATACCTTGGACAGCAAAAGTGTTGAAAAGGCTGTTGGTATTACCGAACAGGAACGAGGACGAAATCATGTGATCACCGGCACGTAACAAGGAAAATAACGTTGTGCCAATCGCAGCCATACCGGTGCCAAAAGCTGCCGAGGCTACGCCCTGCTCCATCAGGGTGATCTTGTCCTGCAGGGCGGTGACAGTTGGGTTCACCTGCCGACCGTAGGTGTAGCCACTCTGCTTTCCCTGGAATACCGCGGCCAGATCGCGTGCATCGTCATACGCGTACGTCACCGAGGTATGGACCGGCTTGTGAATCGACCCGTGTTCAATCACATCCTGTCTGTCGGCGTGGACTATCTTCGAGGTAAACCCCATTTTTTCGCTCCAAAAAAGAAAAAACCCACTGAGCAAGCCGCTGCAGCAGGTTTCCCTCTTTAGCGGCATTTCTTAAGCGCCCGCAAGCTGAATATCAAATCGGCGCTGCGATAAATTCTACCCTAGCCCTGCAGACCCGGCAAATCCCGACTGAAGCGCACCACCAGCTGCAACAATCGTTAGTCATCCCTGCTAAAATGCCGTCCCACCTAGCGCAAAGATACTGAAGATCATGGATAACGCCGCTTTTAACGATGGCCTGATCGATTTTCTCAATGCCTCACCAACCCCGTTTCATGCAACGGCCACCATGGTCAGCCAGCTTGAAACCGCAGACTTCAGGCAACTCGACGAGGCTGAGACATGGGATCTGACACCAGGCAGGTATTTCGTCACCCGCAACCAGTCATCAATCATCGCCTTCGTCTTAGGCTCACGGTCACTGCCCGAGTCCGGCATCCGTATGGTTGGGGCCCACACAGACAGCCCCTGCCTGAAGGTCAAGCCGAACCCGATTAGAACACAACACGGTTACCAGCAACTGGGTGTCGAAGTCTATGGTGGCGTCCTGCTTAACCCCTGGTTCGACCGGGATCTCAGCCTCGCCGGCCGAGTGACCAGCGAGGATGCCGCGGGCAACATCGTCAACTCTCTGGTCAACCTGCGCGAACCCATCGCCGTGATTCCCAGTCTCGCGATTCACCTCGATCGCGAAGCCAACAATGCCCGCAAAGTGAACCCCGAAACCGATATACCCCCTGTACTGCTGCAGGAAGACGAAAGTTTCCGGCTCGCCAGTCTCATCGCCGAGCAGATTCAAGATCGCGAGATCCTCGCAACGGAGCTCAGTTTTTATGACACCAACCCGGCTCGGATTATCGGCCTGAATCGTGAGTTCCTGGCAAGTGCCCGCCTCGACAACCTGCTATCCTGCTATACCGGCATGCAGGCCCTGTTAAATGCCGATCCCGAAGTCACCAGCCTGCTCGTCTGCAATGACCACGAAGAGGTTGGCAGCGCTTCTGCAGCAGGCGCTGAAGGCACATTCCTGAAGGATGTGCTGGAGCGAATCACGAAGGCCGGAGAAGCCAGGCTGCGTACTTTTGCCCGTTCACTGCTGGTTTCGACCGACAACGCTCACGGCATTCACCCTAACTACCCGGACCGGCATGAAAGCAACCATGGGCCGCTCCTGAACCGCGGCCCGGCTATCAAGCACAATGCCAATCAGCGCTATGCCACCAACAGCGAAACTGCCGGTTATTTCAAATCCCTCTGTAAACGCGCCGGCGTACCCTACCAGGAGTTCGTCAACCGCGCCGACATGGCCTGCGGCAGCACGATCGGGCCCATCACGGCGAAGGAAATCGGTGTCCGCACCCTTGATGTCGGCGTGCCGACATTCGCGATGCACTCCATCCGCGAGCTAGCCGGTACCGCTGATGCCTTCAGCCTGATGACCGTGCTGACTGCCTTCTATACCGATACCGGTGCACTCGGCGCTGCCTGACCGATTCAGGCAGCCTTCACGGCGACGCCGACATAACTAGCGGCGGGTCGAATGATCTTGTTGTTGCGACGGGCCTCAACCAGATGGGCGAGCCAGCCGACTGAGCGAGCCATAGCGAACAAGGTTGTGAAATAGGGTACGGGCACGCCGAGCGCCGCCATCACCACACCCTTGTAGTACTCGACATTAGCCCAGACATCTTTGCCTTTCTCTGCCATCCTGCGATTGAAGACCTCCTCAATGGCAAGCAAGGTCAGGTATTCATTCTCCAGCGGAGAATTCATGCACAGCTCGGCCGCGAGTGGTTTCAGGATCAGCGACCTTGGGTCCACAGTTTTGTATTCACGATGCCCCATGCCCATCAGCCTGCCTTTCTCGGCCAGCAGTCTGTCGATGTAGGCCGCTGCCGCTGCCGGGCTGCCGACTTCACGTGCGACCCGCAGCGCCGCTTCATCCGCACCGCCATGCAAACGGCCTGAGAGTGCTCCCACCGCACCGGAAAGTACCGCCGGTACGCTGGCCAGCGTTGAACCTACGACCCGGGACGTAAAAGTACCAGCGTTGAAACTGTGTTCCATCTGCAACTGCTGCACCACCCTGAAGATCACACAGTGTCGCTGCGCAGGTAAGCGCCCCGTGAACATCAGGAGAAACCGGTCCAGGTAGTCTGCGTCGGGATCATATTGTTCCGGGTTCGCGAGACTGCTGCGCTGGGCCCTGATGGCGGCCAGCAATGCAGGGTAGCGGGCAATGATCTGAAGTCCCGCCGCGACTTCCGGTCCATGATCACCGAACGGTGAGTCATCCAGCGTCAATAGCGGGATCATCGCCTGCAGGGCCATCATCGGGTGCACGCTGGCGGGCATCTGCTCGAGCAGTTTCAATTCAGGCCGCGACAGCCGACCGTGACGCGCAAGATATTCAGAGAACTCAGTAAGTTTTGCAGCTTCAGGCTCGTGACCAAACAGCAGCAGGTAAGCCACCTCAAGATAGTCCATGCCGACAATGTCCTCGATCACCCTGCCGCGGTAACTCAGGCGGCCAATGTCGCCTTCCACGTGACTGATCGCGGTTTCACCCACCACAACACCTTCAAGGCCTGGTACATAATTCATGATTACTCTTCCTTTTCTTCGACTTAACAAAACCGTTAGAGCCTATTAACAAAACCGTTAGAGCCTATTAACAAAACCGTTAGAGCCTACGCTCTGAAACCCTGTCAAGAGAAACGAAATAAATTAATGCCGCCATTAGTCCGCCTGAT
>Ga0181575_10000891_pt1 | contig 21490 bp, 16 predicted proteins | sample 101ome_23_FD_145599 | JGI IMG/M metagenome (GOLD analysis project Ga0181575, IMG submission 145599) | Coastal salt marsh microbial communities from the Groves Creek Marsh, Skidaway Island, Georgia - 101411CT metaG (spades assembly) | ecosystem: Environmental > Aquatic > Marine > Intertidal zone... | reverse complement strand
TGCGGCCCGATTCGATCACGAGCACTGCAGCCGCCACCAGCACCATGAGGATGACCGAAAGGGCCATCGCCTGTCCCCGAAGCAGATCACCGGGCGTCGACAGCAGCCGGAACAGCGCAATCGGCGCGGTGAGATGCTCCGGACGTCGGGGCAGGAAGGAGGTCGCGCCGAACTCCCCGAGCGAGACCGCGAAGGCAAACCCGGCGCCCACGAGCAGGCCGCGCATCCCGATGGGCACATCGACTTCGCGGCGAGCGCGGACCGGTGACGCACCCAACACTGCCGCCGCCTCGTGGAGCATGGGGTCGATCGACCGCAACACAGGCACCATCGTGCGAACGACGAACGGCACGCCGACAAGGGCATGAGCGATCGGAATGATCCACCAGCTCGTTCGGAGGTCGAGCGGTGGTTCGTCAAGGGCGATGAGCATGCCGAAACCGATCGTCACCGCCGACGTCCCGAGCGGCAGCGTAAGGCCGAGATCGAAGATCCGAGCGACACCTCGGCGGCCGTGCACCACGACGAGCGAGGCCAGAAGCCCGACGAGCACGGCGAGCGCCGTCGCCACAACAGCGAAGACCACCGAGTTCCACAGTGCCGTGGTTGCCGGTGCCGGAAGCTGCCGCGCCCGCTCACCGAGCGCTTCGTAATGGTCGAGGCCGTAGCTCCCACCGGTGGAGAACGACCGCTCGACCAGTACACCGATCGGTCCGCCGAGCAACACCAGGCCGACGATGAGGTTGCCGCGACGCCAGGCGGGGGCTGCAGGACGACGACTCGACCGGGCGCCCCGACCGACGATCGGGCGACGGCGTTCCAGCCGGGTCGAGAGGATCACGAGGGCCAGAACGGCGACAAGCTGCAGGGCGGCAAGCGCAGCGGCGGTCTTGAGGTCGACGCGGGTGACCGCCTGCCGATAGATCTCGGTCTCGACCGTTGCTCGCCGAGGCCCGCCGAGGATCAGCACCACACCGAACGACGTGAACGAGAACAGGAAGACGATTGCTGCGGCAGAGGCGATAGCGGGGCGCAGCCGAGGGAGCGTGACCTCCCGAAAGGTCTGCCACGCCCCCGCTCCGAGCACACGGGCCGCCTCCTCCACGCGTTGGTCGAGGCCGGCCCAATAGGAACCCACGGCCCGAACCACGACCGCGTAGTTGAAGAAGACGTGGGCGATCAGGATCGCCCAGACGGTGTGACGAAGCCGGAACGCGCCGTCGTCGAGTCCGGCAACGGCGAACAGTTCGGCGAACGCGCCGGCGACGACGACCGTCGGCAGCACGAACGGCACGGTGACGAGCGCCCGAACGAGCCGCTGTCGTCGCGCCGACAACCGGGCGACAACGGACGCAGCGGGAAGGCCGACCGCAAGCGTGAGCACGGTGCTTGCGATCGCCTGCCAGATCGTGAACCAGGCGATGTCGCGTTGACGCGACGACTCAGCCAGGTCGAGCAACGTCGCGCCTCCCCCACCCCCGAGACCCCGCCACAGGATCGTGGCGATCGGGTAGAGAAAGAACGCTGCGACGAACACGGCGGGGACGGCCACCAGCGCCCCACGAGTGCCCAGGCCGAACAGCCGGCTCATCGCACGCTGCTCCGACTCCCTGTGCTCAGCCCAGGACGATCTCGACCCAACGCTCCACCCACGCGTCACGGTTCGCTTCGATGACGGCCGGTTCGATGATCTGCGGATCGTCGGCAATCTCGGCGAACTCGACGAACTCGGCGGGCAACGCCGCAGCCTCAAGTGCCGGGAACACGAACATGTTGAGCGGCACGTCCTCCTGGAACGTCGGGGTCAACATGAAGTCGATGAGGGCTTCCGCCTCGGCGCGGTGCTCGGTGCCGGCGAGGATGCCAGCGAACTCGATCTGGCGGAAGCAGGAGTCGAGCAGCACGCCGGTCGGTGCGGTGTCGACCGGCGGGTCGGCGAAGATGACCTCGGCGGGCGGGCTCGACGCGTACGAGACGACAATCGATCGATCGCCGCCGCCGGCGGTGAACTCGCCGTAATAGGCATCGGACCACCCGGCGGTGACACTGACGCCATTGACGACGAGATCGGCCCAGTACTGCTCCCAGTCATCGGTGCCGTTGACGGTGGCGAGGAGGAAGGCGAGACCGGGCGAGGACGACTCGGGCGACATCACGACGAGCTGGTCGGCGTAGACCGGATCGGTCAAATCCTCGAGCGTGGTCGGTGGCTCGGCACCGTCAGGTAGGGCATCGATCCAGTAGTTGACACAGACATCGCCGAAGTCGATCGGCGTGACACGGTGCTGGTCGTCGATGCGCAGCTCGGGGAACACGCCATCGAGGTTCCCCGACTCGTACACCTCGAACAGTTCGGCGTCGAGCCCCCGCTGCAGGAAGGTGTTGTCGATACCGAACATGACGTCGGCAAGCGGCGCGTCCTTGGTCAGGATCGCCTCGCTCACCATCGCGCCGGCATCACCACTCTGCAGCAGCTCCACGGAAATCCCCGTCTCGGCGGTGAACGCCTGAAGGATGGCGTCACTGACGACGAAGGAGTCGTGGGTCATCAACGTCACCGACCCGCCATCGAGCAGCTCGGCCTCGACGCTGTCGTCATCGCCGCACGCCGAGGCGAGCAGGACAAAAGCGAACAGGGCCACCAGTATTTTCTTCATGACTTCCTCCGCCGGCATTACCCGGATCAGGTTCGGTCGGGTCGTCGACGGTTGTGGTCGACCTCTCAGCCCGGCTCCCCGAGCTCCCCGGTTGGTTGTGGCGAAAGGGTAACCGACGGCGCCGGCGCCGAGCCCATTCAGACCACAGCGGCGAGCGCGTCGACCATCTGGTCGACCTGGGCCTCGGTGCTGACAAGCGGCGGACAGAACCCGATGACATCGGACATCGGACGGGCGATCACGCCCTGGTCGAGCACATCCCACCGCAGATCGATCGGTGTGCGGCCCTCGGGCGGGTACACCGCCCACATGAAGCCGGCGCCACGCAGACCCGGGTACAGACCGTCGTCGACCAAGGACTGCAGACCGGCCCGCAAACGCTCACCGAGCACGGCCGCCCGGTCGAGCAGACCTTCTTCTTCGGTCACCCCGATGCAGGCCAGCGCGGCTGCGCATGCAAGGTGATGGCCCGAGTAGGTGAAGCCGTGAGCGAGCTTCCACGTCGAGTTCGTCTCAAGCATGCCAAGCGCCTTGCCCCCGACGATCACACCGCCGAGCGGAACGTACCCGGAGGTCACTGCCTTCGCGAACGTGACGATGTCGGGTTCGATGTCGAACGCCTGACAGCCGAACCAATGACCCAGCCGCCCAAAACCGCAGATCACCTCATCGGAGATGTAGAGCGCGCCGTGCTCGTCGCAGAGGCGGCGTACGGCCTGGAGATACCCCTCGGGTGGCGGGATGATGCCGCCTGCGCCCTGCACCGGCTCGGTGATCACCGCTGCGATCTCTGTGCCCCGTTCGGCGAACACACGAGCGAGCGCCTCGACATCGTCGCCCGGGACGTGGATGTGGCCCGGGACGAGTTCTCCCCAGCCCTCGCGGTATTCGGGGAACCCCTGGGCACTCGTGCCGCCGTAGGCGGTGCCGTGGTAGCCGTTGGTCCGGGAAACGACGAGCGTCTTCTCCGAGTGGCCGGCCTGTGCTTGAGCAGCCCTCGCGAGCTTCAACGCCGTGTCGACAGCCTCCGAACCCGATTGAGCGAAAAAGACCTTGCTGTCGGGCATCGGCGCCCGATCGGCGATCTCGGCGGCGAGTGTCTCGGCAAGGTCGTTGGTAAAGGGATCGAAGATGTGGTGGGCGTGGATGGTGTCGAGCTGCGCCTTGATCGCCTCGGTGACCTTGGGGTGCCCGTAGCCGACGTTGCAGTACCAGAGCGATCCCATGCCGTCGAGGATCTCGCGACCGTCCTTGAGGGTCAGCACAGAACCCTTTCCGGAAACGATGTTGAGGAAGTCCTCGGTGTCCTTGGCCGGCGGAGTAAACGGATGCAGCAGGCGGCTCATGGCCGCAGCATGCCACTCCTCGATCGCCGATAAAAGTGGCTCAACGACCCGTGAAGCGGGGAGCCCGCTTCTCGACGAACGCCGTCATCGCTTCGACCGTGTCGGCGGTCGTGAACTGGTACGCCTGGCCGATGCCTTCGGCCTCCAATGCCTCTTCAAGGGTCGAGGTGAACGACTGGTTGAGCAGCTTCTTGGAGGTAGCGAGCGCAATCGGTGGCCCAGCCTTGAGCTTCGAGACGAACTCCTCGACGACGGTGTCGAGCTCGCTCTGTGGCACGACCCGGTTGACAAGGCCCATCTCCTCGGCGCGTTCTGCGTCGAGAATGTCGGCCAGCAGCACGAGTTCCTTCGCCTTCTGCATGCCGACGATTCTCGGGAGGATGAACGAGCCACCGAAGTCAATGTTGAGTCCGCGGCGAGCGAAGATCTCACTGAACCGGCTGCGATCAGAGGCGAGCACGAAGTCGCAGGCGAGCGCCATGTTGAGACCTGCGCCGGCAGCGACACCATCGACCCGGGCGATCGTCGGCTTCGGCAGGGTGTGCAGTGTCTGGCAGGCTCGGCCGACCGATCGCATCCCGTCGAGCGGATGACCTTCCCGATCCCGGGGATCGCCGCCCACATCAGCACCAGAGCAGAAGTCCTCGCCGGCGCCGGTGATGACGAGCACCCGCACCGAGTCGTCTCGCGCAACCTCGTCGAACAGGTCGTGCAGACCTGTCCAACCGGGTGCGGTGATCGCGTTGCGGACCTCGGGCCGGTCGATCGTGATCGTGGCGACACCATCGGAGCGTTCGAGACTGAGGTAATCGACCATCAACGGCTCGCGTTCGTGAAACGGCTCACGCGTCGCGCCGTTCGACGCCTGGCAACACACAGAGCATCTCGTAGAGCAGGTCGGAAGCGACCCGGCTCGTCATACCGGACACGTCGTAGATCGGCGCGACCTCGACAAGGTCGCAGCCGACAAGGTCGAGCCCCCAACAGCCACGGATGATCTCGAGCGCCTGTGGCGTGGTGAGCCCTGCGGTCTCGACCGTGCCGGTGCCCGGTGCGTAGGCCGGATCGAGCCCGTCGATGTCGAAGCTGAGGTACACGGGCCCACCGCCGACCTTCTCACGCACCTCCGCCATCAAGGGCTCGAGGCTCCTGTGCCAGCACTCCTCCGCCTGCACGACCCGAAAGCCCTGATCACGGCTCCAGTCGAAATCGTCAGCGGCGTAGCCCGTACCGCGAACACCGATCTGAACGACACGATCACCGTCGAGGAGGCCTTCTTCGACCGCCCGGCGGAACGGCGTGCCGTGGGCGATCTTCTCGCCGAACATGTCGTCGTTGATATCGGTGTGGGCGTCAACGTGCACCATGCCGAGCGAGCCGTGCTTCTTCGCCAGTGCTCGCAGGATCGGGAGAACGATCGTGTGGTCACCACCCATCGCAACGGTGACGAGATCGTGTTCCATCAGGGCATCGACGTACGCCTCGATCCGGGCGACCGAATCGTCCTTGTTGAACGCGTTGGTGGCGATGTCACCGAGGTCGTCGATGCGAAGGCTGTCGAACGGCGCCGCCCGGGTGGCCATGTTGTAGGGCCGGATCATCACCGACTCCTCTCGGATCCCACGGGGACCGAAACGGGCACCGGGCCGGTTCGACGTACCAAGATCGAAGGGCACCCCAAAGACCGCAACATCAAGGTCGGCGGGTTCGCTGCGGTTCGGAAGTCGCATGAAGGTCGTAATGCCGGCAAAGCGCGGCATCTCGTTCCCGCCGAGCGGCTGGGGGTTGCCCGAGTCGTTGGCCGTCGGTCCGCCCGGCATCAGCCCTCGGCTCCCATGTCGGCGGCGAGGTCGAACGCCGCATCGATCGACTCCTTGGGGCCGAGCACGTTCATCGCGATTTCGTCGACGCCCGCGGCGGCGTACTCCTCGAGTCCGGCCCGCACCGTGTCGGGATCACCGGCGAGCAGCATGTCCTCGGGCCCCGCCACGCCCTCGCGATCGAGCATCGCCCGGTACGACGGCAGCTGCCCGTAGATCTTCAGAGCCTCGGCTGTGATGGCCCGAGCCGACTCGACATCATCAGTGATCCAGACGGGCACGCCGGCGGCGATCGCTCCCGACCCGATACCTGGTCGGATGTGGGAGGCAATGGTCTTCGGCCCCGTCATCCAGGTGATCGTGCCGCCCGTGCGTTCACCGGCGAGCGCAAGCATCTTCGGGCCCATCGCGGCGAGCATGACCTCGGGGGCGGGCCCGGGGATGTTGATCTGGGTGTGGTGGGTGACGAACTCACCTGTGGTCGACACTCGTTGTTCGTTCAGCAACGGGAGCAGAGCGTCGAGGTACTCGACCATGTGGGTGTAGGGCTTGCGCCACTCGATGCCGTACTGCATCTCCATCGCCGGCTGGTGGCTGGCGCCGAGACCGAGACAGAACCGGCCGCCGGTGGCCTGGTTGATCGTTCGGGACTGAGCAGCGAGCGTCCCTGCGAAGGTGGTCTGCATCGCGACGACCGACGTGCCGAGTCCGATGTCGGGCACCTCACGACCAACGATCGCCAACGTCACCATCGGATCGGAGTTCGCTACCTGGGGATTCCAGTAGCGGTGCAGGCCGGCGGCTCGGGCCCGCTCAGCGGTCTCCAGGGCGGCGTCAATCTCCGACGGAGAATCGAACCAACTGATCTTCACGGCGAACTCCTGTTCACATTCGGTCGAGCAGTTCGCGCTTCTTCGCTTCGAACTCCTCATCGGTCACCACGCCCTGACGGCGCAGTCGGTCGAGCTTTTCGATTTGTTCCGGGATCGAAAGCTGTGGTTCAGCGTGCGTCGCCGGAGCAGCTTCGGCCGCGGCCTGGCCGAGGCGGCGGAGCCGACGATCCTCGAGGCCTTCGACCTGGCGGTAGATCTCGTTTTGCACGAGGTTCGGCCTTCGGATGTCGGTGAACTCCTGGCGTCCGCCCTCACCAGCGGACTCGATGCCCAGGTCGCCGGCGCCAATGATCCGCTCGAAGATCGACTGGTTGAAGAACACCGTGTTGATCCGGTCGAGCGGGATCTCGATGCCCTCCTTTGAGATCACACCCTTGCGGGACACGAGCCGTTCGTTCGTGACCACGAAGTTGGTGGTGGTCCACTGCAGGTACGTGAATCCGAAGAAGCCGAGTGCACCGAGGAAGAGGAACAAGATCGCCCAGTCGAACGGGCCCCACCAGCTCGTCCGCAGCGCAGCGACCGCGACGAGGGTCGCTACGGCGAGCACCGCGCCGGCCGGCGCGAGGTACCACCAATGCGGGCGAAGATCGAGGACGAGGTCTTCGTCCTCGGTCAACAGATGGGTGGGGAACGGCATGAACCGACACTAACCCGCCGTCGCCGCAGAGGCCTCCGCTGTGTCGGTCGGAAGCGGGGGCAGTCGCAGGGTCAACAGCCAGGTGAGTGCTGCGAACGCAGCCGAGCCCCACATCGCAAGTTCGAGCCCGCCCCCGAGATAGAGCAGCCCGCTGAGCAGGGTGCCGACGAGTCGGCCAGAGGCGTTGGCCGAGTAGTAGAAGCCGACATCCATGCTGACGTCGTCGTCGCCGGCATAGGCGAGGATCAGATACGAGTGGAGGCTCGAGTTCAGCGCGAACACGATCCCGAAGACGATGAGCCCGCCCAGTACCGCGGCCTCGCGCAGGTCATCGATCGTCACGCCCAACGCGATGAGGGCCGACACCACCCCGAGGACGAAAGCCCATGATCGGGCCGCCGCGATCTCGTCGACCCCACCCCGACGACGCAGAACCTGCGGAGCGACCGACTGGACGACGCCGTAGCCGATCACCCACGCCGCAAGAAACGCGCCCGTGGCTGTGAACGACCAGCCGAGTATTTCGTCGAGGAAGACGGGAAGCGCAACGACGAACCAGATGTCCCGGGAGGAGAAGAGGAAGAAGCGTGCAGCCGAGAGTCGGTTGATGGCATCGGATTTCGACAGGATCGATCGCAGCGGCGGGTTCTTCGAGGATCTGCCGATGTCCTCGTTCAGCAGGATCGCCACGGCAACGAGCGCAACGGTGATGCCACCCGCCATCGCGAACAGCGCCGTGTCGTATCCCAGCCAGGCGAGCAGCGCCGCACCGAGAAAGAAGCCGACCCCTTTCAGCGCATTCTTGGATCCGGTGAGCACGGCGACGAGTCGAAAAAGGGCGTTGTCGCCATCACCGGCGACGTACTTCACGGCGCTCTTCGAGCTCATCTTGGTGAGGTCTTTGGCAACACCCGACAGCGCCTGGGCACCCATGACGTACGCCACCGACACCCATTCGACCCAGGCAGGCGAGTGCAGGGCGAGAATCACCAGCGCGACGATCTGAAGCGAGAGTCCGGCGAGCAGGGTCTGGTTGAGTCCTCGCCGGGCACCGACCCACCCGCCGAGCAGGTTGGTGACGATCCCCATGAATTCGTAGAGCAGGAAAAGAAACGCGAGCGACACCGGCGAGTACCCGAGGTCGTGGAAGTGGAGCAGCACCAGCAGGCGCAGGGCGCCGTCGGTGATCGTGAACGCCCAGTAGCCCGCGGTGACAAGGGCGTAGTTGCGCAACTGCACGACGAATTCCTAGAGCTCCGCAGCGACCCTCGCGGCCAGGTCGGCCATCCGGAACGCGTAGCCGTACTCGTTGTCGTACCAGGTGAGGATTTTCACCATCCGGTCGTCGATCACCATCGTCGAGGGCCCGTCGACGACGCCCGATCGGGTGTCGTTCACGAAGTCGGCCGACACGAGGGGTCGCTCCTCGAACCCGAGGATCCCGGCGAGCTCGCCATTGGCTGCGGTCCGCAGCGCATCGTTCACCTCGTCGGCGGTGACACTGCGGTCGAGGGTGAACACTGCGTCGGTGAGCGAGGCGTTGAGCAACGGCACCCGGACGGCGAGACCGTCGAGCTTTCCCCGCAGCTCGGGGTAAATCATCGTGATCGCCGTGGCCGAGCCCGTGGTGGTCGGGATCAGTGAGTTGAGCGCCGACCGGGCCCGCCGAAGGTCCTTGTGCGGGGCGTCGACGATCACCTGCGTGTTGGTGACGTCGTGAATCGTGGTGATCACACCCCGTTCGATACCGAACGTCTCATGCACCACCTTCACCACCGGAGCGAGCGAATTCGTCGTGCACGACGCCGCCGTGAGGATGTCGTGCTCGGCAGGCACATAGTCGGCGTCGTTGCAGCCGACAACGATGTTGGGCACGCCCGGGCTCTTGACCGGCGCAGCGACCAGCACCTTGCGGGCGCCGTTGTCGAGGTGGGGCGTGAGGGTCTCGGTAGTCGTGAACGCACCGCTGGCCTCCATCACGAGATCGACCCCCAGGTCAGCCCACGGGATGTTCTCCGGCTTGTCGTGGGTGCTGGTCGTGACCCGTCGACCATCGACGAGGATCGTGTCGCCGTCGACACCGACCTCGCCGGCATAGCGGCCGTGGACCGTGTCGAACTCGAGGAGGTGGGCCGCAGTGGCGGCGTCGGCTTTCAGGTCGTTGATGTGGGCGAGCTCGATGCCGTCATGGCTGGCGATGCCCCGAACGGCGAGCCGCCCGATGCGTCCGAAGCCGTTGATGCCGATACGAATGGTCATGGCCGAGCTCCTCGAGGACGTGACGAGGATGACGCTAGCGAATCCGCCTCACCGGACTCGGTAGCGATAACCCGAAATCCTGGTGAACCCGAGGCGCCGGTACCAGTCGCCCGCCCGGTCGTTCCGCCGCTCGACCTGGAGCCACGCCGTGGTCGCCCCGCGACGTCGACCTTCATCGACCAGAGCACCAAGCACCGCAGATCCGGCGCCAAGGCCTTCGCGGTCGGGACGGGTACGCATGGCGAAAACACCGACGAGATCGTCGTCGGCGATCGCCAGACCTGCGCCTGCCGGCTCACCATCGATCAATGCAACGGCGTACCAACACGGCTGACGAGTCGAACGCATCTCGTCGGCTCGGGCGCTGCCCAACTGTTCACGCAGGAGCTCGGGCATCGTCTCATCGACCTCGGCCTCGATCGGTACGTGCGACACCCTCAGATCGTCGAGCGCGCTCGCCAAGACGTCGGTGACTGCGCCCGTGCGATACCCGCGGCGATCGAGCTCACGACGCACGTCGATGTCGGTGTCATCGAAGAGCTGGAACATGACCGGCCGATCACACTCGTCGTACCAGGTCTCAACCATGTCGACGGCGGCGGCGACCGCTCGCCCGGGATCGCCGATCGGTGCACAGCTGTTGGCCCGGCCGGTTTCCCCCAGAGACGAGCGCACGATCCACTCCCCGACAAATGCCCGAACGACACCCGGCGTCGCCCGGTCGACGACGGCAGCGACATCGATCATCCCCAGCCCCATTCGTGAAGCTTGTCGTCATCGATGCCGAAGTGATGGGCGATCTCGTGGACGACGGTGACCATCACCTCCTCGACGAGTTCGTCCTCGTCGCGAGCGAACTCGCAGAGGGGCAGCCGGTAGAGCGTGACGACGTCGGGCATGACCATGCCGCCGTAGTCGCCACGTTCGGTGAGCGGCACCCCTTCGTACAGTCCCAGCAGATCCTCGGTCGGGTGCCGGTCCGCAACAACCACGGCGACGTTGTCCATCAAACGCATGAGTTGCGGCGGCATCTCGTCGAGCGCAGCGGAGACCAGCCGTTCGAACTCACGACGCGGGATCGCCTCCATGGGCGAAACCTACCGTCATCCCCGGGTTCCCGGAGAGCGTGTCGGCGTGAGTCGGTAGGGTCACGTCGTGGCCAAACGCCTCACCGACGCCGATGTCTTGCTCGAAGACCTCACCCCCGAGCAGCGCGACGCGGTCACAACCTCGGCGACACCACTGTGCATCGTGGCCGGCGCTGGGTCCGGCAAGACACGCGTCCTCACCCGCCGCATCGCCTGGCAGGCCGCCACCGGCACCGTCGATCCCCGCCGGGTTCTCGCCGTCACGTTTACCCGACGCGCCGCCGGCGAGCTCCGACGCCGCACCCGTGCCCTCGGCCTGCGCGACGATGTCGCGGCCGGAACGTTCCACTCGATCGCCCTGGCAATCCTGCGCAACCACTGGAAGGACTCCGGCCGACGGGCTCCCGAGTTGCTTGAGCGGCGGATGTCGTTTCTCGCCCGCCAACACCGCAACCTCGACCGCGCATCGATCGCCGACATCGACGGCGAGATCGGGTGGGCCCGTGCCCGACTCGTCACGCCCGATCAGTACGCCGACGCGGCGAAGGCCGCACGACGGCGCCCCGGGCGAAGCCTGGCGTTCGTGGCCGACATCTACGGGCAATACGAAGAAGCCAAACGCAAGCGGAAGCTCGTCGACTTCGACGACCTGCTCGCCCTCTGCCACGCGACCATGACCCAGGACACCCGCTTCGCCGAGGCTCAACAATGGCGTCATCGCCACGTCCTCGTCGACGAGTTCCAGGACGTCAACCCGCTCCAATTTGCGCTCCTGCAGAGCTGGCTCGGACCCGAATCATCGCTCGTCGTCGTCGGTGATCCGAACCAGGCGATCTACGGCTGGAACGGAGCCAAACCCGAGCTCCTCGACGAGATCGGCGACCATCTCCCCGGCTGTGCCGTGATCCACCTCCGCACCAACTTCCGCTCGACCCCGGAGATCCTCGCCGCCGCCGCTCGCGTGCTCGATATCGAGCCCCAGCCGGCTGCTCGCCCCTCAGGCGACGAACCCAGCGTGCGCCGCCTCGATGCCGAGGGTGAAGCGGTCGCCATCGCCCGCTCGGTGCGGGGTCGTCACAAGCCTGGCGCCCCGTGGCGGCACCAGGCCGTGCTCGCTCGCACCAACGCGCAGCTCCCGGCGGTGCGCAATGCACTCGAACGTGCAGGCATCCCCGTTCGTTCCCGCGGCGACGGTGCGCTGCTGCGACGACCTGAAGTGATGGAACTCATCGACACCTGGCACGGAGATCAGTCGCTGTCCGACGTCTTGGCCGACGCCACCACCGAGCTCCCGGACTCGCTCGACGGCGCCCACCTGAGCGAAGAACGGCGGGCGATGCTCCAGGCGTTCCTCGACATCGCCCGCGGACACCTCGAGCTCGAACGCCGCGCCACCGTGGACGACTTCCTCTCGTCGCTGCGGACCGACGATCGTGTCTCCGCCGTCACCGATGGCGTCGAGCTCGGCACCTTCCATTCGGCCAAGGGCCTCGAATGGCCGATCGTGCATCTGGTCGGCATCGAAGACGGTTACGTCCCGATCGGATTCGCCCAGAGCGCCGACGCCCGCGCCGAAGAGCGGCGCCTCCTCTATGTTGCCGCCACCCGCGCCGAACGCGAACTCCATGTCTCCTGGAGCGATGCGCGCGTGATCGGCGACCAACTCGTCGAACGCGAACCATCGCCGTGGATCGAGGCATTCCGCGGCGAACCCGATCCTCTCCCCGACGAGCGCCCATCGATCGCGAATCTGCGGGCAAAGATCGCTGCCGTCCCCGAGGTCGACCTCACGGTCACTGATCGCCACGAACGCGAGATCGTGCGTGATCAGCTGCTCATCTGGCGCGAAGACTGGGCTGAGAAAGCACACGTCTCCCCCACGGCCGTGCTCTCGGATCGCGCTGTCGAAGCCCTCTCGATCGAACGACCATGCCGAATGGACGAACTCGCCGACATCGAGGGCATCGGCCAGAGCAAAGCCCGACGCTTCGGCCTCAAGCTGCTCGAGATCACCTGCCTCGACGAGTAACCGTCGGGGCTGGGGATCACTCGCCCGTCGGCGGATCCTTCGGCCGAGGCTGAGCGACCACGACGACCGTGGCGTCAGAACGTTCGAGCACCGCCTCGACCGTGTGGCCGATGAAGGGGCGGCCGTCGACGTTGCGGAGTTGCGCACCGAGCACAACGAGATCGGCCTGCTCGGCGCGGGCCGTATCGACGAGTGCCTCGCCCGCCGATGTGCCTTCGCGAAGGATCTCTCGCGGACTGATCCCCGCTTCGTGAGCTCGCTCGACGGCCCGAGCCATCATCGACTCCGCCGCTGCGATCGCCGGATCGTCGATGAGGGCGCCACGCCGGGCGAAGATCCACGGTAGCTGGTTGACCCGGTTGACAACGTGCGTGAGGAGGACCTCCGTGCCGAGCTGGCCCGAGATCGCGAACGCGACCTCCTGAGCCGACCGCGACGAGGGTGTACCCGTGACGGGGACGATGGCTCGTGAGAAGGCTGGCGGGAGCGGCCGATCAAGCCCCCGGGCCCGCCGCACGATGACGACGGGCGTCACGGCGTTGAGCAACAACTCGTCGACCATCGGCGAGTAGAGAACGCCCTCGTGACGCTCGGCCACACCCACGACCACCACGCCATAGCCGAGGTTGGACTCGGCCACGATCGACGCCGCGACGCCGTGATCGCCGCCGACCGAAACCCCACTCACGCGATTGTGATCGACCTCGCGTTCGTCGAGCACCGCTTCGAGGACGCTGATGTCAGCCTCGGTGTCGTCGACGGTGAGAATCGTCAGGGGCGCCTCCTTCGGCCACGCGAACTGGGCTAGCTGGGCGGCGGCGATCGACGCAGGCTGCCCCCTCGCCGGCAACAAGATCCGCTGTGATGTCACGATGAGGTTCTTGGCCAACGCCTCCTCACGGTCGAGTCGCTCCTGTTCCGTGTCGGTACCGCGCCAGTCGCGCACGACGATGCGCAAGCTAACGGCAGCGAAGATCGAGGTGATCAAGGGAACGATCACGATCACCGTGTAGGCGGTCTCGGTGAACACACCGAGCGACAGTCCGACCGAGGCGATCACGATCTCCAGGGCGCCTCGAGCGTTGAGCCCGGCGCCGAGGGCGGTGGCTGCACGGTTCGACTGGCCGGCGAGCTTGGCGCCAACGAACGCGCCGACGAACTTGGCGACGATCGCCACGGCCACCACGACGCCGGCCCAGGCGATCGCGTCGTCCTGGCCGAGCAGGCCGAGGTCAACCCGCAGACCCGCAGTCGCGAAGAACACCGGGGCGAGGAAGGTATTGGTGATCGATTCGAGATGGTCGAGCACCTCTCGCTGCTGGAACCGCGACCGGTGCAACACGACACCGGCGACAAAGGCACCGAGCACCGCCTCGATCCCGAGGGCCTGCGTGGCGACGCCGAAGATCAGCATGGTCATGACGACGACCGTCATGGCGCCGGCGACGTCGGGACCATCGCGACGCACCCACCGCAACGCCCGGTCGACCACGCGCTGACCGACGGTCATGGCGAGCGCAAGGAAGATCGCCAGGCCGCCGACGGTGCGGACGATGCCGGAGGCCGAGACTTCACCGGACGTCGCGAAGCCAGTGAAGACCGCGAGCATGATCCACCCGACAACGTCGTTGGCCATGCCAGCGGCGACCGTGATCTGGCCAAAGTCGCGACGCATCAGGCCGAGTTCGCTGAGGATCTTGGCGATCACCGCCAGCGCCGAGACGGCAAGGGCCGCAGCGACGAACAGGGCAAAAACGGTGCGATCGCTCTCGCTGCCGATGAACGATTCAGGCAGAACCCCACCAACCACGAGACCACCGATCAACGGCACGACCAGGCTGAAACCGGTCACGAGGGCAGCGGCCCGCCCCAAGCGACGGATCAAGCCGAGGTCGGTCTCAAAGCCCGCCGTGACGAGCAAGAACGCAACCCCGAGCCAGCTCACGGCGAAGAGTGCCCCGGAGCTGATCTCGTGCTCGGGCAGGAACCAGTCGAAACCCTCAGGCCAAAGCCGACCAAAGATCGACGGTCCCAGGATCACGCCCGCGCCGAGCTGGCCGATCACTGAAGGCAGATTGAGACGCCGCATCAACGCCCCACAAAAACGGGCGGCCGCGACCAGGACCAGGAGTTGGGTCCAAAAGACCAACAACTCGTGTTCGTCGAGCGGCGTCAGGGCGAACTGCAAGCGTCAGCGTTCCACGTCGATGAATACGGGTGCATGATCCGAGGGCGGATCGTCCTTGGGACCTTTGCGCTCGTTGCGGTCGATGAGCGCGAGCTTCGTTTTGGCGGTGACTGAGCGGGAGGTCATCAGCAGATCGATGCGCAGTCCCATCTTCTTGTAAAAGCTGCCGCCCCGATAGTCCCACCAGGAATACAGACGTTCCTCGGGATGGTGCTCACGGAAGACATCGACGAGCCCCCACTGCTCAAGCGCAACAAGACGGTCCCGTTCGGCCTGGCTCGTATGGGTCGCGGTCTCGAACTTCTTCGGATCCCAGCAGTCGATATCGGCGGGACAGATGTTGTAATCACCCACGACGACAACGTCGTCATCCGGATCGCACTGCCCGTCGAGATCCTTGGCCAACCGATCGAGCCAGCGCAGCTTGTACTGATAGTGCTCATGGTCGAGCGACCGGCCGTTGGGCACGTAGCAGGACGCGATCCGCACGCCGCCACAGGTCGCCCACGCGATGCGGGCGTCCTGGTCGGGCTCATCGCCGTCGCCAAATCCAGCGATCGGATCCTCAAGTCCGACCTTGGACAAGATCGCAACCCCGTTCCATCGACCCTCGCCGTGATGGAGGGTTTCGTATCCCAACGACTGGAAGGTCATCGCGGGGAAGGCATCGTCGGCGAGCTTGGTTTCCTGCAGGCACAAAACGTCGGGCTCGAACGTCTCCAGCCAACGCTCGACCCGAGAGAGCCGTGCGTTGAGCGAGTTGACATTCCAGGTCGCAATCCGCACGAGCGGGACCCTACAGCACGCCGCCGTATGCTGGTTCTCGTGAGCACCACGGACCCTCTCGACCTCGGCCCGAACGCCTGGATGGCCGATGAAATGCGATCTCGCTGGAACGTAGATCCGACCTCTGTCGATCCGAGCTGGCGGGTGATCTTTGAGGCCGAGGTCGCCAACGGCAACGTCAGCGACAACGGCACCACCGCACCCACAGCGCCGATCGAGGTGCCCTCCGTCGACGTAACGCCGACAGCCGCTCCACCGGCTGCCCCGAGCCCACCGGCACCGACCCCAGCGAATGCCAGCGAGCGCACCCCCGATCCCAACGCCCCGGTCGAGCAACCCCTGCGAGGCGCATCGGCCCGCATTGTCACCAATATGGAAGCGTCACTTGAGGTGCCGACGGCAACGAGCTTTCGTCAGGTGCCGGCGAAGCTGCTCGAGGTCAACCGCAAGATCATCAACGGCCACCTCGGCCGCAAACTCAGCGGCAAGGTCAGCTTCACCCATCTGATCGGCTACGCCGTCGTGCGGGCAATCGCCGACTCCATGCCGGCGATGAACAACACCTACACCACCGACGACCACGGCAAGCCGGTCCTCGTGAAGAACCCCCACGTGGGGCTCGGCATTGCGATCGACCTCGAGAAGGCCGACGGCAGCCGCACGCTGATGGTCCCGACTATCAAGGCGGCCGACACACTCGACTTCCGGCAGTTCGTCGATGCCTACCAGGACCTGATCGTGAAGGCCCGCGACGGCAAACTCGGCGTCGACGACTTCGCCGACACGACCGTCAGCCTCACGAACCCCGGCACGATCGGCACCCTGCAATCGGTGCCGCGCCTGATGCCGGGCCAAGGCCTGATCGTCGGTGTGGGTTCGATCGCGTTCCCCACCGAGTTCCAGGCCGCCGATCCGTCGAAGCTCGCCGAGCTCGGCGTGTCGAAGGTCATCACCATCACCTCGACCTATGACCACCGGATCATCCAGGGTGCCGAGTCCGGCATGTTCTTGAAGAAGGTCCACGAACTCCTCCTCGGCGAGGACGACTTCTACGTCGACGTCTTCCGTTCGCTCGATGTGCCGTACGAAGCGGTGAAGTGGCGTCGCGACGTCAACCCGCTCGACCGGGAGACCGGCCTGCTCGAGAAGCAGGCCAAGGTCAACCAGTTGATCAACATGCACCGCGTGCGCGGCCACCTCATCGCGGATCTCGATCCGTTGCAGGTGAAAGAACCCAAGATGCACCCCGAGCTCGACCCTGCGACCTACGGGCTCACCATCTGGGATCTCGATCGCGAGTTCCTTACCGGCTCCGACTCCGGCATCTATGCCCAGGTCGGCGGCCAGAACCGCATGCCGCTCGGCGATCTGCTCGGTGTGCTTCGTGACGCGTACTGCCGCACCGTCGGTGTGGAGTACATGCACATCCAGGATCCGGTCGAGAAGCGCTGGATGCAGGAGCAACTCGAGGGCGCCGACCGCTCCATCGAACCGGACGAACAACGCCACATCCTCGGACGGCTCAACGCCGCTGAGGCGCTGGAGACCTTCCTCGGCACGAAGTACGTCGGCCAGAAGCGCTTCGGCATCGAAGGCGCCGAATCCACGATCCCGCTGGTCGACGCCCTACTCGGCGCGGCGGCCGACGCCGGTATGGCCGAGGCCGTGATCGGCATGGCCCACCGCGGCCGCCTCAACGTGCTCGTTAACATCGTCGGCAAGGACTACGGCTCGTTGTTCAACGAGTTCGAGGGCGGCGACGTCGGCTCCATGACCATGGGTTCGGGCGACGTGAAGTACCACCTCGGCCAGACCGGCACGTTCGTCTCGCGCAACGGCAACGAGCTTCCACTCGAACTGGCCGCGAACCCGTCGCATCTCGAAGCGGTCAACCCGGTGGTGCTCGGCATGGTCCGGGCCCGGATGGACGAGATCCGTCGAGACAGCACCGAATTCGAGGCCTACCCCGTCCTGCCGCTGCTTCTGCACGGCGACGCAGCCTTCGCCGGTCAAGGTGTCGTCGCCGAGACCCTCAACCTGTCGCAAATCCGCGGGTATCGAGTCGGCGGCTGCGTGCACGTCGTGATCAACAACCAGGTCGGTTTCACGACCTCGCCAGCTGCCGCCCGGTCGTCGGAGTACTCCACCGACGTGGCCAAGATGATCCAGGCCCCGATCTTCCATGTGAACGGCGACGATCCGGAAGCCTGCGTCCGGGTCGCCCGACTGGCGTTCGAGTACCGCCAAAAGTTCAACAAAGACGTCGTGATCGACATGATCTGCTACCGACGTCACGGCCACAACGAAGGGGACGACCCCAGCTACACGCTCCCCGAGATGTATCGCCGGATCGACGAACGACCCTCGGTCCGAGAGCTCTACACCACGTCACTCGTGAAGCGTGGGGCCTTCACCCCCGATGACGAGGAGGCAGCACTCAACGACTTCCGCACCCGGCTGCAGTCGGCGCTCGACGAAACCCGAGAAGTCCGAAACGAGGGTGGTGTTGCTCAACGGCCGATCGAGGGCAGCGGCGTGCGGCCGCATCTGCGCACCTCGATCAACCAGGCCATGGTCGACGAGGTCTACGAAATCCTTACCACCACCCCCGAGGGCTTCACGATGCATCCGAAGCTCGCCCAACAGTTCGCGACCCGCCACACGATATTCGAGGGCGGCGAGATCGACTGGGCGCTCGGCGAGGCGATGGCCTACGGCAGTCTTCTCGTCGAGGGCACCTCGGTGCGCCTCTCGGGCCAGGACTCACGTCGCGGCACGTTCAGCCATCGCCACGCAACCCTCGTCGATTTCGAGACCAGCGCCGAACACACCCCGCTCAAGGAACTGGGCGAGGGTCACGGCTCAAACTTCTGGGTGTACGACTCGTTGTTGAGCGAGTACGCCGTGCTTGGCTTCGAGTACGGCTATTCGATCGCCAACCCGAAGGCACTCGTGCTCTGGGAGGCCCAGTTCGGCGACTTCGCCAACGGAGCCCAGATCATCATCGACCAGTTCATCGTCGCTGCGAAGGACAAGTGGAACCAGGACTGCGGTCTGGTCATGCTGCTCCCCCACGGTTACGAGGGGCAGGGGCCTGAGCACTCGTCGGCCCGCATCGAACGGTTCATGGTCCTCGCGGCCGAGGACAACATGCACGTCTGCAACGCCACCACCGCCGCCCAGTTCTTCCACCTGATGCGGCGCCAGTCGATGCAGTCGGTGCCGACTCCGCTCGTCGTCTTCACCCCGAAGTCGCTCCTGCGTTCGAAGCACTCACGCTCACCGATCGGTGACCTGATGTCCGGCACGTTCGAGGAACTCCTCGGCGACGTGAACCCGCCCCCCGCCGCCGAGGTTGAGCGGATCGTGTTCTGCTCCGGAAAGGTCGCCTTCGACCTCATGGCGGAACGCGACAAGCGGGGCGCCAAGGTCGCAGTCGCCCGGGTCGAGCAGCTCTACCCGTGGCCTTTCGCCGCTGTTGCCCGCCAACTCGAGACCTTCCACAACGCGAAGGAAATCTTCTGGGTCCAGGAAGAGCCGGAGAACATGGGCCCGTGGAACTCGATCAAGGGCCGCCTGTACGAGGCGCACGGCGAGACCCACGACATCCACCGGGTGAGCCGTCACGAGTCAGGTTCGCCGGCCACCGGTTCGGCTGCCGTGCATGCGCAGGAACTCCAGCTCCTGCTCGACGAAGCCCTGGGCTGAGCCGATGGCCGAATCGCTCGACCTCGAGGCCTTCAACGACTTCCTCGACAGCAAGCCGGGCTGGATCGTCCTGACGACGATCGCCCCTGACGGCTACCCGCACAGCGTGCCCCTCGGCTACTTCCGCGACGGCGACCACATCTACTGCGGTTGTGTCGATCACACGACCAAGATTCGCAACATCGAGCAGAACCCGAAGGTCTCGCTCGTGATCGAGTCCGGTTCGACGATGAGCGACATCAAGGGAGCGATGGTCCAGGGAACGGCGGTCGTTCGACGCGATCCTGCGTCGGTGCTCGACATCACGCGGAAAGCTGCGGCGGCGCGCGGGGTCGCGGAAGCCGACCTCCCAACCGAGCCGAGGCCAGGGTCGGCGTACATCGATGTTGCGATCGAGCGCCGAATCTCCTGGGACTACGGCGCCTGATTCACCTCCGTTGGGTCAACGCAGAGGGATCTCGATGATCGCCTCGAGTTCCGCGAGGGCGATGTCGGGGTCGACGACCTTGATCGTCTGCATTCCCATCGCCTTGGCGGGCTTGAGATTGATGCCGAGATCATCGAGGAAGACACACTCGCTCGGCTCCACATCGAGGCGCTCGCACGCGATCTCGTAGAAACGCGGCTCCGGCTTTCGAACGCCCACCACACTCGACTCGACGATCTCGTCGAAGAGGCCATGGATCTCGGCAAGCGACGCGCCATCACCATCGACCCCGGCATCGGACACCATCGCTTCGGTACCTGATTCGCTGGTCGGCGGCGTGAAGTTGTTGGTCAGCATCGCGGTCTTGAAGTTCGCCGAACACCGGCGCAGTGCCTCGAGCATCGCCGGGCGGACCACGCCGCGAAGCGACGCAATCACTCGCGAGCCGTCGACCTCGAAACCGATCGCGCGAGCCTCGCCTTCGAACGCCTCGACGAATCGGGCGGCGGAGTACTCGCCCCGCTCGAAGTGCGCCCACGCGTTGTCGTCGGGGTTCGTCGCGTTGATGCGGCGGATCGTGTCGAGCGGCAGACCGACCTCGGCCTCGTAGCGGTTGAACGCCTCGAAGGGACTCGACAAGATCACCCCGCCGAAGTCGAAGAGCACGGCTCGAATCACCGGCGCAGCGTACCGACATGGTTGACTGGCCTCCATGCCAAGCGGACACGCCGTCGTCGACGGATCCAACATCGCCACCGAAGGACGCAGCGAGCCATCGCTGCAGCAGCTCGACGAAGCGGTCACACAGTTCATCGCCGAGTACGACTTCGAGCGGGTCACCGTCATCGTCGACGCCTCGTTCGAGCATCGGGTCGCGAAGAGCGAACGGCAGGCCGCTCGCCAGGCGATCGACGACAACGAGATCATCACGCCTCCGGCCGGCGTCATCGGCCGCGGCGACACCTTCATTTTGCAGGTCGCCGACCGAGCGAACGCGGTCGTGCTGAGCAACGACTCGTTCCAGGAATTTCACGGCACCCACGAATGGCTCTTCGACGAGGGTCGTTTGATCGGCGGTAAGCCGATCCCCGGCGTCGGCTGGGTGTATGTGCCTCGGGCGCCAGTGCGCGGACCCGTGAGTCGTCGAGCGCGGGCCCAGGCCGACGAGGCCGATACCAAACCATCCAAGGCCCCGGCCAAGAAAACGGGAAGTCGTAGCCGCAAGAAAGCAACAGCGACGCAACCGGTCGAGCAGGCCGAGACGTCACCGCAGGTGAAGGGAACGACGAAGAAGAAGGCGGCCAAGAAGGCGACGCGCAGCAAGCAGCCTGGTGCCAACACGGTTGCGGCATGGAGGACGTTCCGCCGAGCGCACCCACTCGGCACCGTCGTTACGGCAACTGTCGAGTCATTCTCGAGCCATGGCGCGTACGCCCGTGCCGGCGATGCTTCGATCTATCTCCCACTCCAATTCCTCGGCGACCCGACTCCGAGGCGGGCCCGCGATGCGGTCTCCGTCGGCGAGACCCGTGATTTCTTCGTGCACCGCTTCGACGACGACCGACGTGGCATCGATGCAGGGATCGTTCCGTTGGAATCCTCGACCGGCACGACTGATGCATCGGCACCTCAGGTCGATACGAAACCTC
>Ga0181575_10000876_pt1 | contig 21642 bp, 17 predicted proteins | sample 101ome_23_FD_145599 | JGI IMG/M metagenome (GOLD analysis project Ga0181575, IMG submission 145599) | Coastal salt marsh microbial communities from the Groves Creek Marsh, Skidaway Island, Georgia - 101411CT metaG (spades assembly) | ecosystem: Environmental > Aquatic > Marine > Intertidal zone... | reverse complement strand
CGGAGGAATGATTACTGGAATACGGCGAAGACAAGAACCTGCTGGCGGGGGAATCAAAAAAGCCGCAAAACAATTTATTGATGTGTTAAACAATACCGACTTTGGTAAGATATTCCAACTCATCAAGAAGCATGTGGTTAAGGCGGCTATTTTAGTATCAGCCGTCATTTTCAAGACAATGGCCTTTGTTGTTTTATTCTACATGATATTCAAGGCATTCGGCCCACAAATTATGGATGCGCTCAAGGCCACTTGGGAAGCCATCAAAGCCGTTGGTATGGTTGCTATGGCTGGCCTTATGATTGTATGGGATGGACTCAAGGATATTTGGAGTGCTTTCTTCGGTGATGGTGATTTGATGACTCTTATTGATGGCTTGCTTAAGGTGGCTGGAGGATTGCTTCTCTTTGTTGCTGGCCTCGCCATTACTGCAATTACTGCTGGATTGGTTTTGCTCGGTGTTTTGCTCAAAGAAACTGGCCAGCGGTTTGTTAATTTCATTGGGGATTATTTCAGTTCAGCAATGTCTTGGGTGAACCGCATCGCCGTCACCATTGCTCTTATTGCTGGATATGTGCTTTTTGTTGCTTCGGGCGCATGGGCGGCTATGATTGCCGCCGCTATTGGGTTTTATGTGGCTAAGAAACTTATGGGGTTGTTCGGTTTCCATGCAAATGGCGGAATGGTCAGCACCCCAATGCAAGTCGTTGGAGAGCGTGGCCCCGAATTGGTTTCTCTTCCAAGAGGCTCAAGAGTTCACACCAATGCAGAATCAAAGAGAATGGCCGCAGGTGGAGGCAATACTTTCAACATCACCATTAACGCTAGAGATACTTCCGATGCTGAACTGAGAAGAATCGCTGATAAGATTGGGCAGATGATTAACGGCAGAATCAACAGAAACACTTCTTCTAGGACTTTGGGAGCGTGATTGAATGAGAGAGTTTTATGTGTATTTGAAACTGCAACAATTCAATAGCGATACTGATTTGCAAGTAGATACTATTCCTTTGAGAGCCAATTCAGTTAGTATTTCTACAGACAAAACAATTCCCGATTTCTCGGTTCCCTTTAGTGGGTTGACTACAGGCGAATCCACTACTTTGGCCTTGGATTTGGGTATGTCAAGTAAGAGAGTTTCAATTAGCGGATTCATTAATGCCACTTCTCTTAAAAGAAGTCACACCGATTCCGAATCAAGAACCTTTACTGCCCATGAGATTGCACAATTGATTGCTTCGGGTGTGGATTCTACGGGCCTAGCCTCATACCAAGCCTTTGATGAATTGGTGGTTCTCATTCCATCCTATGTGGGTTCGGACTACGAATACAGAAGTGGGGTTAATGTCCTTAAGCCAACTTCTACAAGCGAAGCAGATACGCCGCTCATTCCTTTTAACTTTAGGGCAAGAGGCGGTGACAACGAAAAGGATAACAAAAACATTGTCTTTGCAAGTCAATTTCCCGACTCAGTTACGGCTACAGGACTCAAGGGATATGTGCGCTCCTTTAGCGTAGACTTTGCCGCAGATACAGTAGAACTTTCCTTTAGCATGGAGTTTGTTGTAGCAACCGTGATTCCTTGAGGTGGCTAAATGTATTCTATTTTTACAGGAAATCAGCGTTCACTCGTATTTCCTGTAATGTGTAATGCCTTTGCAACCATTGATTATTCGGCCAATGTCCCCGACGCCAACTCTGTAGCAGACACTACTGATGAGGCCGCTTACGGCATTTGGGTCCATGAAGGCGATTTTACCTTTGAGGCTATTGTGACTCCATATGACATTAATGGCTATGGGACATACGATGCCACAAGAACTCCACCAAGCATTACCGCATCAAAGAAGATTCTTCCTGCTTTGGGCCAATCCGTCTATGATGCGAGCCTTGAGGGAAACTATGAAAGCGAATTGTATTTGTCAAGAACCAACCGCTTGACCCACGAAATGATGATTTTCTACAGTAGCGATTTTCAAATCAGCCTTGTGAACACTTCTCTGCACAATGAGAACCAACCCGCTACCTACAAGATTAGAGCGAGAATTCGCTTGGGAAGCACTACGGAAGTCATTGACACTGATACGCTGATTACTCCGAACATTGCTCGCCACTACACCTACAGTGGCGTTTCGGGTTTCACCACTGATGGTAAGGTGAAGTATGACAATTCGGGGACAGTTACCTCGGTTAGCGGAACTACGCTTGTCGTTTCTAGCACGGCTGGTTTCTATGCAGGCTTGGAGTTGTTTTACAGAGATGGCGGGAACTTCATTAGCATGGGAACTATTGCTTCTGTTGATTCTGCTACAGACCTTACCATGTCGGCTGATGTGGACACTTCGGCTAACGGGACTGTTTTCTTTCATGAAGACAAAGACCCACTTTACATCAACAATCTGTTTCATATCGCTTGCGCTTGGAATGACACAGGTAAAACACTTAGAATCTACTTTAACGGAAACCTCGTTAAGACTGCTACTCATTCCCAAACAGATGGCTTTTCTTTTTCTAGAGAAGACTTCTACATTGGAGCAAATGGCCAAGGTGCAACTGGTAGTGAATCAGCCATTACCAACAAACAATTCATGGGAGAGATGCATGAGATGGCTTTGCTGAATTACAGGAAAAGCCAATTTGCTGGAAGAAACAACCTTCTCCCAAACTATGATAACACGCTTTTGTATCTACGATTTGAAGAGGTGGACTTGTAATGGCGTTGGCTCTCAATCCGTTTAGTGCGGCTGATAGTGCCCCTACAAACCCTATGTTTCAGCAGTCTTCCTTTTCCGACAATGACCGTATGTTTACGGCAGTTGTTCCAAACGGCGACATTTCATTCACTATTGCCCACTTTGCAGGTTCAGTTACAGAATACTCCAATCTTCACAATACCAAAGGTTTTCGCATTAAGTGCTATGATGCTTTGACAACTGACGGAGTTTTGTTCAATCCCGGCGACTTTGATACTTACGATTACTTTGTGTTGATTTATTCGGATGATGATTACAAGCATCACTTTGCTAGGATTAAGGAAGTCATTAGTGAAGACACTACTGGAGATGCTTTTGAGTTTGAACCAAAGATTGGCAATGAAATTCCTAAAGATACAAAGTTTATGATTTTCAAAGGCCCCACAAAGGCTACTGATGTGATTGCTCTTTCCGCTGGTATTCTTCAAGACTCTACTAGTGCAGACCTTGAATCCAACTTGGTTTGTGCTAGACCACTGTTTTACTTCTACGATGGGCTTGACAAAGAAGGTGAACTGAATCATGACACGAAATACTATGTCATGCAGAACGGCGGTTCTGCCGCTTCATACACTCTCAGCAAAGACTCATTGAGTGGCAACAAGGATGCTCATACATTCATTACCAAGCAAGACTTTGGACAAACCATTGTTGACTACAGTAAGTTCTCTTTGAGAGTTACCGTTACGGATAACTTGAGAACGCTGGACACGACCTACTCTCCGTTGACAACAAACGAGGGGCAAACCGTTACCTATCAAGGTCACAACTATGATTCCAGTTATCCAAACGCTCGCAGAGATAGCGACGGAGATATTACTACACGCTCCCACACAGGGCCAAAGCGATACCTTCACTACGACCATTCTCCTTTGAGGGCCAACTTCACTTATGGCGTCTACAGTCACAAGACCTACGACTCTGTTAGCGGAAGAGGTGGCTTTTCGGAAACCAAGATTGTTGATACGGCTCGCATTCTACAAAAGAAAATCACGGAGTTCACCGAATACAAAGTGAGGCATATTGTCCACCGTGCGACCTTGGACGATTGGTTTGCTCTTGAAGCAACCATTACCTCGGATGATGGTTCTCATGGATTTACCTTCAATACTGATTTTGATTTGGACGACTTCATCAATGTGGGAGATGAGATGAAAATTGATGGTCGCATCTACATTGTTCAAACCATTGGGGGTTTCAGTAATTTCTCGCAAACCATTACAATGCGAAACAGAAGCCGTTTGGAAACAGAAGCCATTCTAAGTTCCGGCTATTACAGTCCGACTTCTGGAGCGATTGCATATCGTCGGGCATACAATTTTACAGATAAAACCCTAATGGTTGATTTTGACATTATTAATGACAGATTCTCTAAACTTAGCGTATCTTTTATTTCGCTAAATATGGAAGAACTCTTCGCCACTGTAACTGCCGCAGACGCTACCAAGAAAATGATTACCCTAGCGTTCACAGGGGACTCCTATTACGCCGACCCCTTGCGATATACTGGCGGTGAATTCCTCGTCCATGTAGAGCGGTTTAACGGCGAAATTGAAGAGGTTGTGAGTAAGAAGGAGAACGGGCAGACTATCTTTGAGGTCAAAGGCCGAGATAAGTTCAACAAACTGATTTCTCCAATCGTGAACCTCAACAGTTTGTTTAGCGAAGACATTGTTTATTCCAGCAACAGTCCATACAACAAACTAGTGCCGATGGATGGAAATCGGTTTGATGTTGCATTGGGCGATACTGAACTAGAAACAGACATTATGGCCATTCAATTTACCAACTTACCCGAAGTTGGCGACCACCTTTTCACAGAACATGGCTACATTGGTGAGGTGACTGACAAGGAAACCTACGGCGTTTTCAAAATTAGATTGATTTTTGCAAGGGGCGCAATGTCCGAAGCAAATAACGATTTCATCTATGTTTCTAGCGACAAGAACTACATCTTCACAAAGGCTCTAGGTTCGTCCCATCTTGCAACAAACTCTCCCACTTCTCTCACCGGTTCAGCAAACAAGGGAGTGTTCTTTACAGGGGGCAACCAAATCAATGCTTCTACTGGTGCAGAAACCGCTTTGCTTGCAGGAACAAGTAGCCATACAGACCCTAGAGCAGTTGGCTACGCTATCAACAAACCCAGTTCTATTTCCGAAGACCGTAGTTTCCAAGCAAAACTACACGATGAGTTTGGTAGCAGTGACCCAGCCACCTTTGATACCGTCAATACGCTGATGGACTTTGAAGTGGTTAGCATTAGCAAGAAAGACAACTTCTCTGAAATTGAGTTGGCTCCCTACATTCCCGTTACTTTGGGAAGGAAGGTGGAGTATCACTTTGACACCACCGAATACACCTTTACACAGGTAGCCACAGTTACTACCGTTTCAACGGAAACTGATGACTCCTACTTCATCACAACTTCTACTACTGCTTACGATTTGAACCCCGGCGATTCGTTGTTTGTTGGGGACTCCAAGACCTTTGTTGGTAAGGTTTCTAGAATTGTTATTGGGACTACTTCTTCAGCAGTGGGAATCTATGTTTACTTGGATAGGACGCTTTACAATTTCAGTGTGTCGGACATTGTGTATAGCATGGGAAAACCTACTCATGATTTGGTGTTCATCAACGGAGCGCACCTTTGGGGCGGAAAGATACTGACTATTCCTCACCCTCTCTTGAACAGTTACGGAACCTCGCCGTTGAACTTAGAGAACATCAATTCGGGTTCCGATGATTATGCTGAAAAGCACGGGCAACTCTACTACAAGATGAACGGCAGAACGATTGGTAACTTTGGGTTAGAGAAGGGATTGTTTAGAGATACTGCATTTAGTTCTCGTTTCATTCTACCTAAGTTCTACAACAATAGGTCGCTTCTCAACCATCACACCGAAGCCTACCAGTTTAAACCAAATACCTCCACAAGCAACCTAAACCTGTTTGATAAAACAGATAGTTCTCACAGGTCTTTCCAAGTGGACTTTAGAGGGCAAACGAGTTCTTTTGGTTCTAATGGGGCGAATACTCGCATTCACACCGATGTAGATGAGAACAAATACAGAGGCGGTAACTTTGAACAGAATATGGCCAAGTTTGTAGATTACGACCAATCCGCATTGAGATTGTTCCTCTACATCACTTCTGACTTGTTACCTTATTCTTCTCTTAGAACAGATAGCCTCATGAGAAGTGATAAGACGCTTAACGAGTATTCCATGTTCTTTTTGGAAGACAAGAACACGAAGGATTCTAGCGTGGGCTTGGGAAGCAGACTAGCATTAAGAGATTCAAACTTCCAAACTTCTGCTATTCAAAGCAACCAAGACATTTCTACCTTGAAACGCTTTGGCCTCATGCGCTTGACAGAGTTGTGTTTTGATTTCCTGTTCAACCCAGTCAATCCCGAAAAACCAATTCCTTCTAAGATTGCAGGAAATGTTTCCTACTCAATGTCGTCTTATGTGGTTGACCCGGACAGTTACGGAAATATGGCCGTTACAGGAATAAGTGGAACAGTCATTACTTTTGATAGTAACCAAACTTTGAGCGCAGGGGACAAACTTTACGATGCAGAAAACGGGCAGTTCATTGGGGAAATCGCTAGCGGTAGTCTTGCCTCATACACTCTTTCTGCTAACGGCAGATTGACTCAAGATGGCTCTAGAGCAAACAATGCAGTAGTTGTTGAAACAACAGGGCATTTCTTCTACGGTAAGAATCAAAAAGATAGCGTCTACAAAGTTGACTTGGGTTCAATGAATCCTTTGAAGTGCGTTATTTTGCCCGATACTAGCACTTGGGGTCAGACTAGCGGTGACAAATACAAAGAGGACGACGATGGTAATTCTGTTTTCTATGGAACCGATGCTGAAATCCTTTTGCCCCTGTTTACCGATGTATTTGGTAGTTCCACGCCGGGGGCCGGGAATGGCGGAATTAATCTGCAAGTCAACTCAAACTCGGCGGAGGCTAGTGATATTCGGACCATTCAAAACCTAGTGAACTCGCTTCAATCCTCTACCGGAACACACGGCCTATCCTCCACAATTGGAGTTGTTCTCGGAACTTACGAAGTTGAAAATGCAACAAAGGAACACTCAGCAAAGGTGGGAATGACCACTCAAGTTCTAGCAGATTCAGAAGGAATACTCTTGCTGAATAATACAACTGATGCTTCCTTGACCCCAGTTGAGGGCTACCATGTTGCTTTGCACGACGATGCTTTTCAGTTCAAGAGCGTTGAGAATCTAGGGGACACTTCGCACGATTCTTTGTCTAAACCTTACGGTGTTGCCGGAGTCAACATGGTTTTCAAACCAAGACTCTACACTCACACTCTGCCAACAGTTGTAGATGTAAAATCCTCAAACGGCGTTTTGAAGAAGAATACCATCAGTGTAAGCAGTGGGCAGAACGCCTTTTTGAAATACATTGATTTGACCGGTTGCTACTTGGTCCCCGAAACTGGTAGGCATGTTACTGGGACTTCTGTAAGCACCTCAACTACCTATGAGTTTGTGGATGCTACTGCTAAGGCCGTTTCCGAAGAGTTGGGAATTAGCATGAACAACATTTCGCCCCTTAACCTCGTTTATGTTGTTGCCCATGAAGTGGACGATACCACCTCAACCGACCATCACTTGATTACGGACTCCGAACTTCTAGACAACACCCCTTACAGAATCCTACAACCAAACGAAACCTGCCTTTACGACTTCTTCCCCGACAAACTCAACATTGGAACGCTATCCTCCGAATATACCAAGGTCCCCGGAGAGCGCAAAGTGTTCAACACAAAAGACAATTACACTGTGAGAGAAGGGAATGACGAAACTCCGGGCAACTTCATTGAGAATGAAGGGGTTCTATCCATGTTTGTTGTAGTAGACTGCGATAGGCAGAACGCTGGGCCAAGTCTGGTTCAGCATACCATTGGGAATGTCTTGGCTGAGGGAGAACACAGTCTGTTCTTTAGTGATGGAGAAAACAACAAAAAAATGAGCGTCATTTGTGAAGAGAACGCTTTCATTGATAGTATCACTCTTTCCGAAAAGGTAAACATGAAGGGAATCGTTTCCGTTTCGGAAACCTTTACTGTTACCACTTTTGATGAGATGAGAATCAACCCTAACCGAGTTGCTATCGGTAGCACTGCTACAATCTGCTTGGAGGCAGAAGACCTCATAAATGAACTCTTTGAGCAAAATGGGATTGACTTTACCATTTCCAACAACACCGATTATCCGTATTATCTCGCTCCAAACTTCAAAGGCGTTGACTTGTATGCGGCTATTCGCCACATTATGGAGAAGAAGGACTTCGTTCTGCTTGAAGAAAATGGGACCTTCTCGGTAACACAACAAAACGATTCCTCGCACTACAGTAATGTGGTTTTGAATGAAAGCAGTAAGTTCAAGATATTTGAATTTGAAAAGGCAACGACTCTGTTTGATTTCTACAACGAAGTGATTGTTTACGGTAGTGTTCACAAAGCAGAACGCAAAGATTTGCGAAGCATACAGAAGCGTGGTAGAAAGACATTGGAGCATCACGATAAGACTCTGCTAACGCAGGATGAAGTGGACAAGAAGGCTCTTGAGTTACTTCGCCTACACTCCACCTTCAACCAAAAACTCATCATGACCGTGGGCAATGAAGGTCTTTCCCAACTGAGGGCTGGCGACATTATCAATGTGGAAATTAAACAAGAGAACATTGAGATGGGTCAATACATGGTCTTGCAGATTGAGCATGAGTTGACCGGACTCATGCGTTTGGAACTTGGTCGCTACTCAAAGCAACTGTCGGATTTGTTCTCGGAACTTTTGGTGACGCAAAAGCAAATCAATTCCAATCTACGAAATGAGAAGTTCAATGAAAAGAGCGCATCCTACAACTTCTTGGAAACAGTGAACCTCAAAGAACTCCGAGTGCTGGTTCGTAAGCGAGCAAGTTCGGGCGGCTTCACCTTGGGTTTCGGTGAAACGCTAAATACAGGGGACAATGAATTGGGCTTTGAGGGCGGGGAAGTCGTTATCACGGACTTGTATTCGGAGGATTTGGCTTGATTACTGATACCTTGAAAGAAGCGATTGCGACCTACTTGGCGACCGCCACCACCCCTTACATCAATTCGGGCAAGGTTGGGCTAGGTGGGAACTCAACGAATCCAACTGCTACTGCGCTAGATGTGCCTCTTTCCGTCACACCTACAATTGTTAGGTCAAAGTCCGACATTAATGTGGTTGAAGTCAAACTGACGATTTATGGCAATACCATTCAAGGGAAAGTCATTCGTGAAGCAGGTATTTTCAACAGTAGCAGTGAAATGCTACAAAGAGTCAACTTTGATGGAGTTGGCCCATTTGCAACAGATGAAACCCTTGAGATTTTTATTCTAATGGAGGTTGAGTGATATGGTAAGTAACCCAAATTTCTACGGACAAAGCACGACTGGAACACCGAATCAAATTGAAGATGGTGTGGACTTTCCGCATACCGGATTAATCAAAGCCCTATCTGATGGTCTTGGGCAGAACTATGCTATCAGCGGATTTGACATTACTGGAACAGACGCTACTGCTCTTACAGTAGCAGATGGTAAGATTTTCAGAGATGGGGAATTGGTTGATGTTACCGGAGATTCGTTGACTTTGAGTTCTTCCTACACCAACGGCTACCATCTTCTTGTGGCTCCAAGTGGGGCTTCTCCTACGGTTGTTCTGCGAAACCCTACTGCGGCAGATAAAGTTGCAGAATACACTGCTGGTGATACAATTATTGCCGTGCTTACACATACCGGTGCAAACCCACTAAGCGTTCAGTATCTTACCGTGAACAAGACCAAGAACAGTTTGAGCATTGGGGAAGGAAGCGGGACATATAGCGAAGAAATGTCAATTACAAGTGATGGAACAGATGTTACTTTCACGGGTTCTTCAAACACAAACATGGACTTTACTCCTTCGGGAACAGGAAAGGTAAGAGTTACGACTGGCGACTTGGAAGTGCAAAATGGGAATTTTGAGGTTCCTAACGGGTATTCCGAGATTACTGTTGTTGAAAGCATTACTGATGGTAGCGGTGCAGGATTAACTGCTGGTGCGCCAGTTTATCCAACAAATTACGCTTCGGGAAGGATTACTGTTCAACTGGCTGATGCTACTATTGCCACAAGCAAATATCCTGCTATTGGCCTAGTCTATGATACCATTACTGCTAGTGGAAACGGTAAAGTCGTTGTTCAAGGTTTAACTGGAGATATTTCTGCGACTTTGTTTGATGCTGGTTCTTACTCCGAAGGTGACATTATCTACCTTTCACCAAATGTTGGGAAACTAACCAATACTCGCCCAACTGCCGACACAGATGCAATTCAAAACATTGGAAGAATTGTTCACCTATCCACTTTTACTGCTGGTTCTTCGGGAACGGCTAAGATTCTTGTTCAAGGTTCGGGTCGTTCAAACGATGTAACCAACGATGGATTTGTAACTACCAATGCTTCCTCTATTCCCACCGCTCGGCAAATTACTGCTGGAACAGGAATTACGCTTAACGATGGTGGTGCTGGCTCAACTCTTGAAGTCGTCAATTCAGCACCCGACCAAACGGTAAGTTTGACCGGAGCAGGCATTACCGCAGTTACAGGGACTTATCCCAACTTTACTATTACTTCAACAGAAGCAGATACATTACAGGCAGTTACAGACCGTGGGCGAACAACTACCAACCATGTGACTGTTGATGGTTTCAAAAACAACGGTGAAACTGAGATTATTCCTATTGACCCTGCTACTTCTATTTCGGATTTAGCCTCGCCGGGTTTTGACGATAGCGTTTATTACATTAGTTCTACATTGAATTTGGCTGATGGAACAAATGGGCAAATTATTCACATCAAGAATATTGCCGCTACCCAATCAATCATTAACACTACAAGCGTTGTTGATGGGTCGGGAGCCGCTACAGACCAAAGGAGAACAGGCCCAACACAAATCACATTAGAAACAATGGAAGGCATTACGCTTCAATATGTCAATGATGTGGCTTCTGTTCCTGTCGGATGGTATATTCTTGATACCGATACAGATACCGATACAGATACAGGTATCTTAAATGTTGTTGAAGATACTACGCCACAATTAGGTGGAAACTTAGATGTGAACGGAAAAGACATTGTTTCAGCATCTAATGGCGATATTACAATTACTCCTGATGGGACGGGTAAAATTGTTTTGGATGGGCTAAATTGGCCTACTGCTGATGGCACTAACGGCCAAGTTTTAGAAACAGATGGTGCAGGTCAATTGTCATTTGTTGATGTTGCAGGAGGAACGGTTGATGTAGTTTCTAATGTGGCAACCAACACCATTCTTGGTCGTAATGATGCTGGTAGTGGTGATAGTGAGGAATTAACTCCTGCTGAAGTGCGAACAATGCTCAATGTTGATGATGGTGCTAGCGCATCGGGTAGTGTTGCTAAATTGGATTGTATCGCTCCCGATTCTGCTCAAACGGCTAATAATTGGATTACAATTGATTTTGGCGATACATCTCGTTGGAATGTGGATGACCCCGATGGGATTCTCACCATAGCCCCACCATCACCGGACCCTACCGCTGGACAAATTACCATTGGTTCTTCTTCGGATGAAATGTATCTCGTTATTATTCATCTTTGGCTTATCAGCACCGCTAACTCAACAGGAAATGGCCTGTGGATTGTGAGAGGAAACGCTAACGCCGTAGCACAAGATGGGCAATTCTTCTATCATCGTGAACAAGAATATGTGAGTAGCGCACAATCAGCCATTACCACCCCTGTTCAATTCACCGTTGAAGGTGGAACGACGATTGAAAGCATTGAGTATTATTTTAACCAAGCCAATTTCCAATACCGAGGAAACACCCTCGGAACAACGAGAGTGTCATTTCTTGAATTCGTGAGATTGAAGTGATTCCGCAAGGTTTATTTTCTACACTTAAATGTCAGTGCGTGAGAGTTTCAATCTATGAGGTCAGCCCAAGGGACGGCCTGCAATCACTCCCTACCTTCATCCCTACTGAAATGAAGCGTGACTTCATCACCTCGCTCTACGAGGCCGGGTTAAGCCATGTAGAAGAAACAAGCATGGCCCACCCAAGGCTAGTTCCACAAATGGCCGATGCGGAGCATGTGTATCAAAGAGGGGGCGTTCTTGTGATGAATCAGCGGGGCTATGAGAGGGCCATGAAGATGGGTGCGAAAAAAATCAATATCGTCTTTTCGCCATGCGAAACATTTAATCTCAAAAACATGGGAAAGACAAGAAATGAGATTATTCTCATGTATAAAACATTCATGAAATCACAAAAGAAAGATGTGAGAGTTTACATCTCTATGGCTTTCGGTTCTCCGTATTCGGGGACATTCAGCGAAGAAGTAATTAGAAACTGTGTTAGGGACGCCAAGATGTTCGGCAACACTGTGGTTTTTGCCGATACAGTAGGATGCGGAACTGCCAAACAGGTCAAACAATTTGCTAAAATCGCAAAGGAAGAGAAAATGAGAAGTGCGTTGCATCTTCACCACAAAGGCGACGAAGACAAAGCGTTTGAGTTGGTCAAGGCTGGCCTATTTGCAGGAGTTAAGCAGTTTGATGCGAGCGTCGGCGGCTTAGGCGGTTGCCCGTTTACCGAGAATAGTGGGGCCAACATTTCAACAGAAAGGCTTGCTAAACATCTCATTGCATGGGGTTTCAATTGTGGAGTTTTACCAAAAGACCTCGTTAAGCCCGTCAACTACGCCAGAAAGATGCAAGAAATGCAAAGCCAGCCACTTTGAAGTTTATGCAAAATTGTAGATGGCGCAAAAAGCCAAAAAAAATCTTGGGGGGAGAATCCTAAGACTCTCCCCCCGTAAGGGTCTTTGAAGACCAAATGCCTCCGCAGTTTCTACACTCCCAAAGTTTGACTCGCTCTGTTGAGCCAATGTAGAATCCTTGCAACCTTTTTGCAAGGGTTTTTGCTTTGCAGTATGCACACGATTGTTTCAATGTCATTTCTGCCTAGCCTCATCTTTGCCCATAAGACGGTTCATGTATTCTTCCACGGATTCTTCCGTGATGTTTGAACCACCGAATGCGGCAAAGAAGAGAAGCATCAGCACGACAAGGAAAACAATCAACCAAAACCATTCCCAACCAGTCATTACCAATTCACCTCCAAATCCACAAACTCTTCATTGTTGATGGAAAACGCTTTGACGATTCCATTCTGCTTACCGTAATCCCACAGGTCGTAGACCAACTGAGTATCTTTCATGCAATACTCAACCACTTCGTCAAAGCGACCCATCTTCCAAAGGCGGGGCGCATCTGCACTATCCATGAGTTTAGAATCCTGCATGGTGCATTTGACAAGGTTCTTGAGTTGAAACCGCTCACCATGTTCTTTCAGCAAAACCTTGGAAGTGTCAATGTATTTCTCTTCGCTCAAGTATTTGTGAATGCAGTAAATGTCCATTGAGTCACGAAGAACGGGCAAGTCAAATGCCGCCAAGTTGTGGCCCAAAAGAACACCTCCCTTTTGGAAATGCTCGTCCAAGTCATACTTCAACTCACCAAGCGATTTGATGATGTGGCCCGACTTTGCAAACTCGCTAACTGGCTCATCAACATAGACTGTTCCAGTATTGCCGTCCCAAGTAGCGACAGTAGAAACTTGGAACATGTGCGTGTTACCAAAACCGCCAATGTCGTGGGACATGTTCTTGGTTTCAATATCCAAGGCTAGAACTGACATGGTGATTATTCACCCGACCAAAGTTTAGAAACCTTTTCCTGCTCCTTGTCTACCTTTGGTTTCTCTTCCGTAGCGATGGCTTTCTTGAGGAAAGCAACGATGTTTGAGCCAGCGACGGTAAGCATGGAACAACATTCCCAGCCATCTTCGCCGTAAGTGTTCAAGGTTTCAATAATCACTTTCGGTCCTTTCGTTACATCAAATACGAGGTATGTGTTTTCCCATTTCGTCATTCTACATCATCTCCAATCAGTCGGATATACTTGTATTTCCCGTGTGCTTTCTCATCAAACTTGTGTTCAATAGATTTGAAGTGTCTGTAAATCTGCGCCTTTGATTTGCCCGTTTTCTCAATAACGCCATTTAGGAATTTGCTCTTGTGAATGAAGCCCTCTTCGTCCTTTTCCGATTCTTTGTAAATTGACATGAATTGGGGTTCAAGCGATTTTTCAGCGATGCTCGCCTTGCGAACCTTTAGGCTCTGTTCAAGCCAAGAAACCAGACTGATATAACACTTCCTCATGATAAGAGCGGCTTCACGGACATGCTGACCAGTTACCAAAAATCGGGCATTTTTGTCCTTAATGTTAAGACTGCGAGCAATGCAAACGAGAACGCTCATCTTCGTAAGGTTCACCATCAAACGAGTGGTAAAATTGGAAGCCAACTCAGCCACTTCCTTTCGGCACTTGGACAGTTCTGCTCTCATGTTCTTGTATTCAAGAATCAAGTTAGCATTGAATCCTTCGGCAAAGCGAATGGTTTTGGTAGAGTCACCGCCCATCTCTTCGTGGTGTTCCTTGAGCATGTTGTAAATCTCCATGAGTCCATTCACATACTTGTCAATGGGCTGATTGATTTCTTCAATGGTTCCAACCTTTGACAGTTGCTCAAGACGCATTTGGTGCTGAACTGCATCGGGAACATCAACCACATACATGACCATTCTTTGAAGAACACCTTTCTCAGCAATCACATTGTTGAGGTTATTTGGTGGATAGGTCATTGCTAGAACAGAGCGTTCCGAATAGCAGTGCATGATTTCCCCGCCGAACTTTGTCAATGCTTTGGAGATAACCCAAGATTCACCAGCAAGAGTGTTCATCAAAGTATTGAGATAAACGATTGAGTTCTCTTTGTGCTGGCTTTGCTTGAAGATGCCGGAGTATTCAAACTCGTCCCAATGGGCAAGCCCGCTACCTTCAAGGAGGCCAGCAACTCGCTCTAGTGACTTGTTGCCTTCCTCGTCAATGTCTTCATTGTAAGTCCCAAGAAGCACTGAGTCGGTATAGTCGGTAACGCCGAAAATGTCAAACCGGCGGGGCATTTGATGATTATCAATTGGAGAAGTCAATGGGGGATGAACACCACCGTTGTTGATTCGCTCAAAGGTTCTCTTGGCCACAGGGCCAACAAAGTTCCAAAGTGTGGATTTGCCAGTTCCCGAAGTTTGAATCCAACAAAAGTGGATGCGGGAGTCTTCTCTGTTTCTACCAGTAGGAATGGTCACAAACTCTTTGCAGATTTGCCCAAGAATGGTAAAGAAAGACATAGCGGCTGGAATCTCATTGAAGTGAGAAACCTTGGCGGCATCTGCTTGGAATTCCGCTACAATCTTTGGTAGGCTTTCAGTTAAAGGTTGGGCATTCTCTTCTGCTACCAACCAGTCTTCATCGTTCAATTCAAATTCTTCGTAATTCATATTTTCACCTTCTCTTCCGAGTTGAGTGTGGAAAGGATTCTTTTGGCTAGGGTTTCGCCAATCCCGTCCACGGCCTGCATTTCAAATGCAGAACATTCACCTATTTCCATAATGGAACCAAACTGTTTAATCAAGGCTTTTGCTTTTTTGTAAGACACACCTTTGATGCCGGTAAGTAAGTCCAATCGCAAGTCGTCTGTAGTCACTCGCTTGAACACTTCCGGTCTAATTGTTTCTCTTGTCATTGGTTTGATTTTAGCAATTGAGGTAATGATTTGAGCCGCTTCTTCTTCGTTGGAAACCCAAAACGGCTTTGCGTCAGTATCAAGAGTAATCCTCCCAATTGCACCAAGGAACTTGTTTCTCAACATGATTGCTCTTGACTTAACTGGCATCTTGCTGGGAGAGTTCTCAATGACCGCCATGATTGCTTCATCAATAGAACCGTAAACGATTACAATGCAATGTTTGTAGTGCCGGTCCATGTTATCCAGTTGAGTCCACAATCGCTTTGTCATAACTGAGCCAAGGAAATCAATGGAGGACTTTGCTTCAAAGCAAACATCATCAAACACATAATCACCAATCTCCAGCCATCGCTTGTCGGTTTTGATGTGAAGTGCTTTTGCCTGTTGTTCCACTAGGGAATACAGTTTAGATTTCTCTGTTTCTCTACTGTCAATCACCAACATGTCAATCACTCCTTGGGTATCGCCAGCACTTGCCGACACAATAGCCATCGGAAATCAACTTAGCACACGAAGGAGTGTTGTAGTTTCCATAGACTGTAAACCTAGCATGTTGCCGGGTAGTCCTTTCGTCCCAATCCAACCACACATCTTCTCTCTCGCCAAAAGATACCTTTAGTTCTTCTACGACCAAATCCAAAACTCGCTTCTTGTCTTCTTGATTCGTCAAGTCACGGTTTCCACTTAGCAGGTCACGATACCAAGACACAAGGTAGGCCCTAGAAATGTGTGCCGGATTTTCGCTCATGGTGGCGTTGTGTAGGCACGGAAGGATGGGTAAGGTCCCATCATAGTCGGGAACCTCTACCTCGCCTTCTATGGCCTCTAGAGGGGGCGCATCGGGGAATACCACTTTGACTGAACCCTCCTTGCGATATGGGATAGTGCGGGGGTATTTAGCCAAACTGTGTAAACTGGCCAAACCGCCCTGCAAATCCTCATAGAAGAGAGGGATGCAATAGTAGGGGTTTCCGTTTTCGTCGCTTGATGAAAGGTTCACGGTATTCGGCACTCTGCGAAGCCTGCTAATCTGCCCAACTCTGTCGTCAAGCGTTGAGTTCTCACCAAGCAGGGCTTTCATCTGCCGGAAGAAGACCTGTATGTTTCGGATTGAGTGGGTTCGCTCACCTTCAATGAAAAGGTGGAATCCCCTACCCGAAAAGAAGAGTGAGTGTTCCCAATCGTTCTCTTTGACATGTTCCATAATAGTGCAAACATCACGGTAGGCATCTTCTACGCCTTCTTCGCCGTGAGCATCAAAGTCAAGGAATACTCTGTTGATGATAACAGAATGCTCAATCTTCGCACTATCGCTAAACTGCTCAAAGTCGTAAACAGTCGTGTAAACATTGGTTTTGTTGTTTTGTGCTTGCACAAACTCAATGTATTCACTCTTTGTCTGCACTATCTTCCTCTTCATCTGTGGTGCGTTCTTGATGTGACTCCCCGCCCACACTTCTCTCGGAAACTTCATTTCTATTACCCCCAAAATTCACTGTTGCTCCTTCAAGCATATTCCTAATCGTTCCTGCTACTTCCCCTTGAATGTGGGTCATAACTATTTCTCGGAACACATCTTCCAAAGCCATTCCAACATAAGCGTCATTGATTTTCGTTTCTCTAGCCAATTGGAACCTCTCAATCACATTCATCTCAGAATAGACTTCTTTAGAAAGAGAGCCAATGGTCGTTTTGAGATTTGAAATCTCAGCAAATGTCCAATTCTTGCTCAATACTTTTGTTTTGATTATTTCATCCATATTATCTGTTCTCCAGTTTCTTCAATCGCAAATAGTTCTCTGCTTCTCTTTTCTTCATCAAGTTGATTGTTTTCTCTTGATACTTGATGAGGCCTTCTAGCCGTTTCATTTGTCTTTGCTGAACAAAGTTGAGGCGAATGATAAACACAGAGAGTAAAACAAATGCTACTAGCCCATCCACTAGCATTTGCCTCACACCCAAGTATCGTCCTGCGCCCCATCGCAGATGCCAAAGAAGGAACAATGAGCGCAAGTCTTGTAGTAAAACTTGGTTGGGAAGTTCTCTTGCTCATAGGCTTGAATCAACTTTGCGATGTTGTCCTTTACAGAAGTCATGGTTCGCTTTTTGATTTTCTCAACATAGATGTAATTGGAAACTGGGTAATACCATCCCCAATGTGTCACCTTCATGTCCCTCGTTAGACCGTTCTTTTCCAACACTTCATCGGAAGCATACTCAATGAGCATTTGGTAAAAGGCCATTTCCTTACGCATGGTGCTGGATTTGTAGTCCTTCCAAGGACCCGTCTTGAACTCAAAGGGAATCAAGTTACCGTTCTCAATGAAGATACGGTCAATGATACCTTGAATGTGAATCACATAGTCACGGGACAAGGGATATTTTTTGCTAATGTCGTGAGGGATTGTGATTTCCGCATCAAACTTACCTTCGTTGACAATGGGAAGAAATTCGTGTTCCTTCTCTTCACTTCTTGCCTCAATGTATCGCTGGGCTTCAAAAGCCGCCACATTCATTGAAATGTCAAAGTATTCGTCAAGGGGGAAAAGCCCAGTGCAGTATTCAATGACCTCATCAGCCGACATGTTCTCCGCTTTCTTCAAATCAAAATCATTGAAGAAGTTCTCACGGTGGTTGTGGAGAACCGTTCCTTTTCGCATGGCTTCGGATTGGTCTTGTGGAAGACGCTGAATGTATGAGAAGTCATACTTCTTCGGACACCAATCGTGCGAACCAAGAGAAGACTTGGTAATCTTCAAGACTGGTTTGCTAGGGTCTTCATAAGAAGAAGGGTCCCATTGGTAGGTGTATTCTCGCATTGATGCTATTCTTGCTTCGTATTTTTCATCTGTATTCATTGTTTCAAACCTCCGTGGTTTTTGCATGTTTGCTGGTTTAGCATCACCCATTTTTTACAACGGGTTCCGCTTGCAGTTGTCCCTTTACACCGAAACATGTCGGGGGGAGTCGTTGTCCGGCAAAGCCAGCATACCGGAACATAGTCGCTTTTATTGTAAGAATGTGGACGAACATTGATTTTCTTGTCGCAGATAGAACAAAAGTATGACACCATTCAAAACCACTCCGTTAAACTCATTTGAACCGAGCCGTTTCTAATGCCCGAAATGTTCCAGCCCATTGCTCGGTAAATAGGCTCTGCTTTCTTGACGACCTGCTCTGCATAATGCTCCCAATCGGGAGTATATTCGTCAAAGTCTGCATAAGTTGTTCCTGCTACATATTCCACATTTCTCACTTCCTTGGTTAAGGGGTGGGTGTAGTATTCGTCTGTCTTTACTTTCAAGTGAAGGTAGGAGTCATCAAACTCCATACCCTTGTTGGCCCAACAATGCACAATACCGGCAATTCCTGCGGCAATGCTAGGTCGCTTACCTTCAACAGTTTGAAAGGCAGTCACAGGCTCTTGACAAGGCAGGGAGTTCTTGTTTTTTCGGTGGCCACAAATGTTCTTGTCACCAATCAAATCCTTGAGATGGTGCTTGTGTTTGAAGCGACATTGCAGAGTGAATCTATTTTCACGCAGACGGCTTCTCTTGATGATAGCATCAAGGGGGATGTTGCCCCGCAACACATCACGATAGGTATCGTAGAGGTGCTTGTTGATTTCACGCTGGGTCTTTTGAGAAACCCACATTTTGAGCGCATCAGTTTGAACTTGTTTGGCGAGTTTTGTTTCACTTACCCGCTTTGCAGTAAACCCGGTCAAGGTAAACTTCGGCCTATCCAAATACACGCCGTCTTCCCAAGTAATCATTCCTGCGTTTCGGTTCTTCGTAATGCCGACGCCCAACGCCGAATAATACTTTTCAAACTCCAAGACAACGGGATGTTGTTCAAGTCCGAGAACATTCGGGAACTTCTTTCTAACTTCATTTTGAATCACTTCTGCTATTTCTTTGGCCTTTTCAATGTCGTCAATTTGAACATAGATTGAATCAGTATGTCCGTAAACTACCTTCATGTCAAACCCTTCTCACAAACATCATTCCAACTGGCTGGTTGGCCATCTTAGCAACTTCATCTTGGAGTTCCCTCACTGCACCACGAACAAGGCCAATGTCCTTGTCTTCGGCGTAAAGGTTATCTAAGTCTTGACCTATACCTTCTAGCCTTCGTTCCATATTCTTCATTCCTTCAATTAGATTAGCAAGCGTTGCTTGCATCAACCCAATAGTTTCCGTTACTTCTTTCATATTTTCATCTGTCATAGTATCACCACTAGTAGAGTGATAATGGTAGCAATGTTCACCACATTTACCATCATCAGGATTTTGTTGCTTCTTTTTACATTCTCTAGCAACTCAGAGAGTGTGCCTTGTGTTTCCTTTTGCACTTCAATTAATTCGTCTAAGTTAAACATCACATTCACCTCATTACATCAATCGTCTTTGATTTGAAATTGCACTTCTTGTTGTCACAAACGAGCCTTAACTTGTTTAGCCCGACTTTGTTCTCAGTCGCAAAATAGACCTTGAACTGCTTTTCGTAGCAATCGGGGCATATGTAGTTCTTCATTTCATTCGCCTCCGCATGTTGATGAAACACAAGTGGCAAATCCGATAGTTCGGATGAAGAGGCCCACGCCTTGTTTGACAAGTTCTGCAATGTTCAACCATCAATCTCCCTCGCAACAAAAGCCGCCGTTCTAATTGCTTCTCTCGCACTAGCGGTAATGCTAGCGGCCAAGTCAACATCAGCCCAACCAAACCCTTGGAAGGCAACGATGCCGTAAAAGGAAGCCATAAGTCGCTTAACGGCCATTTGGTTGTTATACCACTTTTGGTATTCTCCTGTGTTGTTTTCCCGTGCTTCTCGCATCTTTCGCTTGTAGTCGTTTCGCAACTCTTTGAGTTCTAAAACTGCTCTTGGAAGCAGGCCCAATTCATCCGTCTTGTAGTAAAGCATCCTCTCACTGGTTACATCGCTGAAGTCCCTAGGTGTAAGGATATTGACTGCAAACTCAGTAGGTTCTGCTGATTTGGTTTCCCAACTGATGTTGCGAGCAATCATCATTGACGGATAGAGGCCAGCATAGTCAAATGCGGCCACTCCAAGGTGCAAGCCATTGGTTCCTTCCGATTCGGGGTGGTAAATCATCGCCCCTTCGTATTCCTCACGCTCCACATCTTTTCTGCCCGTAGGAGCAATCCAAGAAGCGTTCCGCATGAAGTAGATGGAACCCATGTGTGAAGCGTAGAAGCAAGCATCAAATGGAGCCACTAGCAACCGCTGGAGCGAAAGGATGGCTTCACTTGTAAAGTTGGTTTCGTCAATCTTTCTTAGCAACTCCACATCTTGTAGGGCATACTGCAAATAGGCTACTGCGTCTTCAAGCCAAGCCCTGCGATAGAACTCGTTTGGGTCCTCAAACTTGGTTTCAGTGTGCTTGCCTTCACCAAAGAGTGTCTGTGAAACATACTCAAGAGAAAGCGAGGGGAGTGTTCCTCGTTGTGAGTCGTTCCATTGTCGCTCAAAGGCCAAGTCAAGGTTCAAAGTGATTCTTCCACCGATGGGTTGCTCAATTGGCGAATAGCCTTGCTCAACATAGGCGAAGTAATAGCCGCTTTCAGCCTTAGAAGACTTGACAAAGCCCTTCACTTGACCCATCGGAGAGATTCTACGAGCATCAATCCCAAGGATAGCACAACGCTCCAACAACTTAGGCAAGTCAAACTTCAAACCAAACCAAGCAATGAGCATGTCGGGGTCTTCTGCAACCATGTGGTCAAGGAAAGCCTCAAGCATGTCCTTTTCACTTGTGAAGTAGAAGAAGTTCAACTTGTAGTCTTCAATTGAGAGATTCTCTTGAACATCAACGCTGAACTCAAAGTTTGGGCACCAAGTGAATTGGTGAAAGGTTTCCGAATAGTTGTCAAAAGCAACGATAGCCGTAATTGCCCCATCGTATTCACCACCCTGTTGCCACTCCATATCCCAATACCACTTTCGCAAGTTGTATTCGTGAAGACTTTCCAACTCATCCACGCAATACCGAAAGTGGAAAGGAACATCACCTTCGTAGGTTTTCTCATGTGCGGCTCTAGCGTGGCGAGCATCCGTATGCTTTTCGTAGTAGCAACGGACCAAGGGTTTGCCTTGTAGGTTGACTTCGCCTCCCACG
>Ga0181575_10000872_pt1 | contig 21657 bp, 4 predicted proteins | sample 101ome_23_FD_145599 | JGI IMG/M metagenome (GOLD analysis project Ga0181575, IMG submission 145599) | Coastal salt marsh microbial communities from the Groves Creek Marsh, Skidaway Island, Georgia - 101411CT metaG (spades assembly) | ecosystem: Environmental > Aquatic > Marine > Intertidal zone... | reverse complement strand
GTTCTGTTCTTGAAGGTAATAGTGTTGTTGCTACTGCATATGCAGCATTAGAACTTGGTTCATTATGGCTCAATGATTGTGCTGGTCAATCTCAGGTAATTGATTGTAGAGATGGTGAGAGATTATTAGAAAATATTTCAATTGATTGCGGCGCATACGGTCTCTAATTAAGAAATAATACATTTTACAACAGTGACTTTACAATGCCAATTTGATTTTTTGGTTTTAATAAATAAAAATAACGAAAGAAACAAAATTCTGCATTGGGTTAATGGCAAATCCTAAAATTAGATTTAAGAGGTCTTCAGTACCTAATAAAATTCCTACAGTAAGTGATTTGCCATTAGGCGAAATCGCTATCAATACTAACGATGGTGAAATTTACATCGCTAGAAACCGTTCTGGTATTGGAACGGACATCGTTAGAGTTGGTGCTGGTGCTACTGTAATCAACGTATTATATGTAACGCAAGATGGTAACGACAACAACACAGGAAAGAAACTCGGAGACGCAAAGCGAACAGTCAAGGCAGCTGTCGCTGAGTCTGTCCCAGGAACAGTTATTAAAATTAGTGCTGGAGTTTATCTAGAAGATAATCCAATCGTACTTCCCGACAATGTGTCAGTCGTTGGCGACTCACTTCGTGAAGTTACGCTTACTCCACAGAATCAAGGCGACTTGTTCTGGTTAAACAATGGATGCTACATTGCAGAAATGTCATTCATTGGACCTGAGCAAAAGTCCAATGGTGCAATTGTTACATTTAACCCAGATGTTGTACCATATATTGATCAATCACCATATATTCAGAACTGCACTAACTTCATTCCAGGTACAGTTGGTCTGAATATTGACGGTGAATATGCCATTGGACCTATTAAGTCCATGGTTCTTGACTCATATACCCAAATTAATCCAGGTGGACTCGGAGCAAAGATCTTCAACGAAGCATTTGCTCAGTTGGTCTCTATGTTTACCATCTGCTCCGACACTGCAATCTTGTGTCAGTCCGGTGGTGCTTGTGACCTTACGAACTCTAACTCTTCTTTCGGTAACTTCGGTCTTGTCGCTGATGGCGTCGGACCTCTCAAGTATGTTGGTGTCGTAACCACTGCTGCAGGTGTTGATTCATCAGTATTTGAGATTAAAGTTGATGCTAATGCTCCAGTAATGAACGTTGTCGATTCCGACTACGATCATAGAACCGGTATTACTACTATTGTTCTTGATAGAGAGCACAAGCTTCAGGTTGGTATGGGTGTTACCATCGCTGGTCTTGGATTTACCTGTGATTCTGACGGTGGTCAAACCGAACTTCAGTATCCAACTGGTAATTATGGATACATTTTTGAGATTAGAACTGTAGCACCAGGTAGATATGTAGATGGAAGTGAGTCTATTGTTGCTAACAGAACTGAGATTCTGGACAAATCACTTGCTTCTATTGCATATAAGCACCCCGATTTCTACTTCCCAGGTGAAGCAAGAACTAATGCTTCTTCTAGATTCTATGATTCCTATCGTTTGATTCAGCAAAATAAGCAAGAGATTATTGATAGATCTCTTGCTCAGATTGCATTTGAGCATCCTGATTTTTACTTCCCTAACGATCTTCAGACAAACGAAAGATCCAGATTCTTCGATTCTTATCGTTTGATCCAGCAGAATAGACAAGAAGTTATCGATAGATCACTCGCAGCGATCTCAATTGATCACCCCGATTTCTATTTCCCAGATTCTCTTAGAAATAGATTCAAGGATTCCTATAATCTCATTAATTCTAATAAGGATGAGATTATTGATAAGGCACTCGCTACAATTTCCCTTTATCACCCAGATTTCTTCTTCCCAGATGATCCTGAGACCAATGAAAGATCTAGATTCTTCGATTCTTATCGTTTGATTCTTGATAACAAACAGGAAATTGCTGATAAGTCACTGGCATCTATTGCTATTGACCACCCAGATTTCTTCTTCCCAGGAGATACTCAAACCAATTCGCGCTCCAGATTCTATGATTCCTATCGTCTGATCCAACAAAACAGACAGGAAATCGTCGATAAATCACTTGCTTCGATTGCGCTGGAGTATGATCAATTCTACTTCCCAGGTGACGAAGAAACAAACTCAAGATCAAGATTTGCTGACGCATATCGTTTGGTTCAGCAAAACAAGCAAGAAATTATTGATAAATCTCTTGCTGCTATTGCGATTGACTTCCCTGATTTCTACTTCCCAGGAGATTCGCAAACAACTTCTAAGTCAAGATTTGCTGATGCGTATCGTCTGATTCAGCAAAATAGACAAGAAATCGTCGATAAGTCACTGGCATCTATCTCAATTTCTTATCCTGATTTCTATTTCCCAGATGATGCTCAAACTAATGAAAGATCCAGATTCTATGATTCCTATCGTCTGATCCAACAAAACAGACGTGAGATCATTGACAGATCCATCGGAGATATTGTAACTAACTACGATCAATATCCTACTGATTGGGTATTCCCTGGTGATGATGTAACTAATGCACGCTCCAGATATTATGATGCATATCGTCTTATCACTAATAATAAGACATACATCGTCAACAATGCATGGACAAACGCAAGAGCTCAGTATCCTGGAATCAACGCAACTGAAACCAAGTGTAAGAGAGACCTTGGATATTTCGTTGATGCAGTTGCACTTGACGTTCTAACTGGAGGTAACTCTTATTCACAAGATTTCACCCTTCAATACTTCACAGGTTCTTCCCTCAAGACCAATGGTCTGGAAGGAGAAATTACTGAATCGGTATATGCATTTAATGAAGCTCGCGACTTCATGAAGGCAGCGATCACTAACAATGCACCTTACGAAGACCTTGGCATCACTACTTCTCTTGGTGCTGCAAACAATGAAGCAACAGATGCATGTCAAGATGTTCAGACCAATATTGATAATTTGGTCGCAATCATCACAACTGCACTGGTTCAGGCATCAATTGCTTCTTTCTCTTCTAGCAGAAACCTTGGATATTTTGCACAGGCAGGAATCGGAACTACCAGTACTCCTGGTGGATTCAAGTGTGCAAGAGATATTGGATTCTTAGTTGACTCTGTTTCGACTGACGTATTCACTGGTGGTAACATCTACTCCAGAGAGTTCATCCTCGAATACTTTGATGATGGAACCGGAGAACCAATCGGTGAAGGACTCTACGAAGAAGAACTTCAATCACTTTATGGATTCATCGGTGCTGGTGAATACATGAAGGATGCAATCACCAATCAACTTTATACTAAGGATCTTGGAATTTCTTCTGGTCCTGCAACATATGGTGGTGGCGGCGGAGATATCGCTGTTCTTGAGTCCGGAAACGAACTGTCATGTATTGATGTTCAGGCAAATATTGATAACCTGATCGGTATTGTTACTACTGTTGTTGGTCTTGGAACTACTGCAACTGCTTCAGACGTAACCAGCGAGATTAATTATGGTTACTTTGCACCTTCCGTTGCAGGTGTCGGAACAACTTCTTCCCCTGGTGGATTCAAGTGTGCAAGAGACACTGGATTCTTCATCGATGCAGTTTCAACTGACCTCTTTACTGCAGGTAACTTCTATTCTGACGGTTTCGCACAGCAATACTTCGAGAATGCTGCTCCAATCATCAATGGTCTCCTCGGTGAGGAAGGTCCTTCTGTTGTAGCATTCGAATCTGCTGGTGAGTACATGAAGGATGCAGTCACCAACCAGTTGTTTGCTAAGGATGTTGGAATTTCCTCCGGTCCTGCAACATTCGTAGGTGGTGGAACTTCGATTCCAGTACTCAGATCTGGTAACGCAGAATCTTGTGTTGATGTTCAGGATAACATTGACGCTCTGGTCGGTATTGTTACCGTCGCAGTCGGACTCGGAACTACCTCAAATCTTCCATCCGCTACCGGAACTCTTGATTACGGCGAGTACAACCTAGAAGTTGGTGTTAGCACCCTGTCCCCAGGTGGTCTTACTTGTGCAAGAGACACTTCATTCTTCGTCGATGCAGTTTCTACCGATATGTTTACCGGTGGTAACGCATACGCGCTCGGATTCCTCCGCAACTACTTCGAAGAGGCAGCAGGATTCACTCCAACTGATGTCACTTATGACCCAGCAACTGGTATCTCAACCTTCACAATTGATACCCATCCACTGGTAGCAGGTGATATTGTCTTCATTGATAAGGAGAGTGTAACATTCACCTGTGAGATGGATAACAATGCTACCGAGCATAATCTCCCAGGTATTGGACAGTCAGCTTACACAACTGGTCTCGAAGTCATCAGTTCAACTGCCGATTCGATTGTTGTTAACGTTGGTGCATCTGGAACTGATTGGATCTTCAACCCAACTGATGCTGATTATGATCCAGCGACCGGTGATTTCACCGTTACTGTTGGTGCTCACTCTCTGTCAGTTGGCGAAGGTGTCATCATTGAACCTAACTCCTTCACCTTTACTTGCGACTTCGACCTCAATCAAGAGCAGAAGACATATCCACGCGCAGGAATCGATCCATTCGCAAGCAGATCTATTCCAATTACTGCAGTAACCGAAAATACACTTACTGTTAACGTTGGTGCATCACGCGAGAACCAGTACTTCACACCAACTGCTGCTACCTATAATGCAGCAACTGGTATCATGGAAGTCACAGTTGGTCAGCACGGTCTCCGCGTTGGCGCTGGTGTCTGGTTCGAAACAGAGTCCATGGTCTTCGCTTGCGACCAAGACAACTACGCAACCAACCACGCATACCCACAGGCAGGAAACCAGATTGCTGGAATCACAACTGCAATTCTCTCCGTTGGCGTTTCTACTCACACCGTAACTAATGCTGATTATGATGCAGCAACAGGCGATGTAACCCTAACCGTTGCAGGTCATGGATTTGAAGATGGCGATTATGTCAAACTTGATGATGCTTCTCTGACCTTCACATGTGTACTTGACGGAAATACAGTTAGCAAGTCCTATCCACGCGCTGGATATGATTATGTCTCTAACCGTTGGGTAGCGATTTCTAACGTAACTCCAAATAGCTTCAAGATTAACATTGGCGCATCCTCTTACACTGGTGCTCACACCTTCGTAAGTGCAACTGCTAATGGTCTTGAGAGACAACTTGGAACATTCACAGTTGACGTTGGCGATGCAGGATCTGCTTCAGGTTCCGTACACGTCTTCAGATATGCAGAAGGCAATGCTATCAAGCATGAGCCACAAACCCCACATACATTCGTAAGTGCAGACGCAGGCGCTGTCAAGCATCTTCCTCAGTCCGCTCATACATTCGTAAGAGCAACTACAAATGCAGTTAAGAACTACGATGCTGATAATCGTGGTTGGATCACAAGAGGACTCGCAGGTGAGGAAGGTCCTTCCAACAGTGCATTTATCGCTGCTGGCGATCTGATCAAGAAAGCACTTACAAACCAACTCTATAAGAAGGATGTTGGAATCTCTTCTGGTAACGCTATCTATGGTGGCGGTGGTGGAGACATCCCAGTTCTTCCATCAGGTAATGCTAACTCCTGTCAGGATGTTCAGGATAGCGTTGATACCCTGGTTGGAGTTGTCACTTCGATCATCGGAATTGGAACAGAAGCAGTATTCGCGGATGTAACAACTCCACTCAACACTGGATTCTATGATGCCGCAGGCATCGGAAGCACCGCTTCCCCAGGTGGATTCAAGTGTGCAAGAGACATCGGATTCCTGGTTGACGCAGTTTCGACTGACGTATTTACCTCCGGTAATAGCTACGTAAGAGATTTCTCACTCCTTTACTTCGACAACAATGGTTCACCAATCAGCAATGGTCTGGTAGGTGAGGAAGCACAATCACTCACTGCTTTCGGTAAGGCAGGCGAGTTGATGAAGAAGGCAGTAACCAACCAACTTGATCGTAAGGACGTTGGAATCTCCTCTGGTAAGGCAACATTCGGTGGAACTGGTCTCAACATTCCAGTCCTGCTCTCTGGTAACCCAGAAGCTTGTACTGATGTTCAGGCAAACATCGATACCCTGGTTGGAATCGCAACTGTCACACTCGGACTCGGAACGATTACATCACTTCCTACTGAGAATAAGGGTCAGTTTGTACTTAACACTGACGAATTCACCAAGTTAACCCTTCAAAGTTCTGGATTTACTGGAATTAATCCAGGTGGTCAGAAGTGTGCAAGAGACATCGGTTACCTAGTTGACGCTCTCGCAACTGACGTATTCACTGGTGGTAACAGCTACGCACGCGACTTCGCACTGTTCTACTTCGATAACAACGGAACACCGACCACTAATGGCGTACTCGGTGAAGAAGGTCCTTCTATCACAGCATTCGATTCTGTCGCACTGTATGCTAAGAAGGCAGTCACTAACCAACTCAACGCTAAGGATGTTGGCATCTCCTCCGGTAAGGCAACTTACGCGGGTGCAGGAACCTCAATCCCAGTTCTTCCATCGGGCAATGCAGCAGCATGTATCGATGTTCAGGCAGAAATTGAAACCATTGTTGGTATCGTAACTGTCACTATCGGAGCTGGAGATACAACTGGACTTCCTGCTCTCAACGAAGGTTACTTCAACCAGGCAGGAATTGGAACAACTTCCTCCCCAGGTGGTTACAAGTGTGCTAGAGACCTTGGATATCTCCACTACGCACTCGCAGAGGACGTATGGGCAGGTTCTAATGACAATGTTGTTGGATTCGCTCTTTCCTACTTCGATGCTAACGGAAATCCAATTTCTGATGGTCTACTTGGAGAAGAGTCCGAGTCGGTAACGGCATTCTCTGCACTTGCAGATCTCGCAAGAGGTGCTGTAACAAATCAACTCAACGCACAAGATCTTACGATCTCGCCTGATTATGTCACTAATGACAACAGAAGTGCAGAATCCTGTGCTGACGTACAAGATCTGATTGAGAACCTGGTCGGAATCGCAACTGTTGCGGTCGGACTTGGAACAACTACTCAACTCCCAGCACTTAACACTGGATTTGATGAGAGAGATGATGAGCAGTACAGATACTTTGATTCCTATCGCCTAATCCAGAATAATAGGCAGGAACTTATTGATAGATCCATGGGTTCTATCTCTGCTGGATACGATGATTATAGCACATTCTACTTCCCAGGTGATGTAGAATCTAACGCAAGATCTAGATTCTATGATGCATACAGATTAATTGTCCTTAACGCAGTTCCAATTGTAGGCACCGCATTCACGGATGCAGTGAACAGTGGTCTGTTCCCAGGATTCGACTTCAACGCGATTCAAGATAAGTGTAAGAGAGACGCAACATTCTTCGTCGAAGCAGTTGCACTTGACGTTCTTACTGGCGGAAACGTCTACTCACGTCAATTCGCTCTACAATACTTCGATGAAGCGGGCAACCCAATCAATAATGGTGTTCAAGGTGAAGAAACTGAGTCGATCTATGTCTTCAACGCGGCACGCGATTACATGAAGGAGGCAATCACCAACAACTTCGGTGGTGCAGTATACACTGATACCGGAATCTCAGTTGGTAATACCTTCTACAATGCAGGAAATGAAGGTGGAGATGTTGCTAACAACGATCCTACTGCATGTTCTGACATCCAAGACCAAATTGACTCTCTCTCAGAGATCATTACAGTTCCTCTTGGTGCAGGTAATCTTACTTCTCTCCCCGCAGAAACTGCTGGCATCTTCAATCCTAATGCTGGATTTGGAGCAACTACACCTGGCGGTCAGAAGTGTGCAAGAGATATTGGATTCTTTGTTGATGCAGTTTCTACTGATATCTTTATCGCAGGTAACAAGTACTCTCAAGAGTTTACGAACCAATACTTCAACGAATCTGGCGCAGTATACATCGATGGCGGCGAAGTCGCACCAACAATTGTTGGATTCGAAGGTGCTGGCGAATTTATGAAGGACGCGATCACCAACCAACTCTATAGCAAGGATCTTGGAATTTCTTCCGGTCCTCAATACTATGGAGTCGGAACAACTGACATTCCTGTTCTTCAGTCGGGTAATGCTGATTCTTGCCTCGATGTTCAGGCAGAAGTTGATAACTTGGTCGGTATCGTAACCGTTGCTCTTGGTGCTGGAAATACTTCTTCACTCGGCGCAGTTAACACTGGTATCTTCGATAGATCTAGTGGAATTGGAACCACTGAAAACCCTGGAGGTTATAAGTGTGCTCGCGACCTTGGATTCTTGGTTGACGCAGTTTCGACTGACGTATTTACTGGCGGTAATAGGTACTCCATCGGATTCTCCGAGCAGTACTACAACACCGATGGTTCTAAGATCAGAGGTGGTCTGGAAGGCGAAGAAGCTCCTTCACTAACTGCATTCGAAGAATCAGGCGAACTGATGAAGAAGGCAGTTACCAACCAACTCTATGGAAAGGATCTAACACTCACAGAAGGACCTGCAACCTACGGTGGAGTCGGTGTAGTAACCTACACAGCATCCGGTAATGCAGAGACCTGCACAGACGTTCAGGCAAATATTGATAACCTGATCGGAATTGTCACCACGGTCATCGGCGCTGGCAACACTGCCGCAATCGCGGACGGAACCTTCACACTCAACACTGGTTACTTCTATCAAATTCCAGGCGAGTTTGGTCAGACAGTTGGTTATGGAACTGATGCAGATGACTTCGTTGGACTCGGCACAACATCTTCACCAGGTGGTTATAAGTGTGCTCGCGACCTTGGTTACCTTGTTGACGCAGTTTCGACTGACGTATTCATCGGAGGTAACACCTATTCCATCGAGTTTGCTAAGCAATATTTCGATGCGAACGGCGATTTGATCACTCGAGCTCTGCAAGGCGAACTTGCCGAGTCCGTAACTGCATTCGAAGCTGCTGGCGGTTACATGCAGAAGGCACTGTCCAACCAACTCTATGAGAAGGATCTGACACTGACCTTCGGTCCTGCAACTTATAATAGTGGTGGGGAGACAATTGTCTACACCAAGTCAGGTAATCCCAACGCATGTCAGGATGTTCAGGACTTCGTTGATAACAGAGTTGGAATCATTACCTCCGTTATCGGAATTGGAACTCTTTCCGCTCTCGACAATGTTGTTCCTAACGCAGGAACATTCCTCGACCAAGAGTCCAAGTGCAGAAGAGACATTGGTTACTTTGTTGATGCAGTTGTCTATGATCTAGAGAACTCAACCAACCAAAGAACCATTGAAGCAACTAACTACTACTTCGATGAGGATGGTGAACCTCTCGCTAAGGGTCTACTTGGTGAGGAAGTTGAGACGGTCACTGCGTTCCGCGCATCTGCTGACTACATGCAACTAGCAATTAATAATCAACTCAACAATAAGGACTTCACTCTGCTGGATGATCCAGCGGTTCAATCCAACAACGATCCTGACGCATGTCAGAACGTTAAGGATACCATTGATAACCTTATCGGAATCGCGACTGACGCGATCCTCAAGGGTGCTCCAACACCAGTTAGAGTATCTGCAGCATCTACATTCTTTACGGCGAACATGGGCGCTGGTCCATTCAGACATTACTACACTTCTGGTGGTACTGTCCAGATCAATGCTCAGAGACCATTCGATGGTCAGGTAACTGTATTCGACAAACTCTACTATCAGCTAGATAAGATCAAGGTCACCAACGGTGGTTCTGGATATACTAATACTCCAGAAATCGAAATTAGTGCTCCTACAACTGAGTGGGGCGTCCCCGCACAGGCAATCGCAACTGTCGAGAAGGGCAGAGTGGTTTCCGTCGAGGTTGTTTCTTCTGGTAGAGGATTCATTGTTCCACCTACCGTTACTATCGCACCACCAACAGGTTCAGGAACGCCTGCTAGAATCGTTCCTTCCATGTATCCATCATACTACACGGTATCTAAGGCGTCTCTGCCCGATCCCGTAACTGGAATCTCCACAGTAACACTGGACGGTCAGGTTCCTTATGATGTTGGAGTTGGAATGGAAGTTTACTTCTATAAGCAGTCCAGAGTTCTTGCTTCGTCCCACGCATTTGAATATATCGGATCTGGAATTAATGTCAAGACGGCTCTTCCACAGAATGGTGGAGTAACGATCCCTGAAAACGAAACCGTCAATCTGAATGGTGGTCTGGTGGTCTTCACCAGTACTGACCAGTCAGGTAACTTCAAGATTGGTGATGGACTGATCATTAACCAGAATACCGGAACAATTTCCGGAACCTCATATTCTAAGTCGTTGTTCTCAACACTAACACCATTCATTCTCGCACTCGGAGGAGAGTAATCCATGGCACTAGCCCTTAACGTATTCAAGACAATCACTAGTATTGTCTCAACAGAACCAGTAGGAATTTATACTGCTCCCGTGGGTTACACGGGAGTCCTCCTCCTGGCACAAGCAGCAAATGTCGGCGCTTCTAGTCAAGACATCAGCGTATCACATGTAAGAACCAAAGCAGGTATTGCGGTAACAACTGAACTATTCCGTGAGTTCCCAATCCCAGCAAATGATTCTGCAAACCTCTTAGCAGGTAAATTGGTTATGGAGCAGGGAGATTCCCTGAAGGTTGAAGGAAGTACAAATAGCGATGTCAAGTTTATTGTTTCTGTGCTTGAGACCCTGAACTGATTTAAAAGCATCGACAATAAATTCATAAATAGGTGTATGTATTATACACCTATTTTTTATGGCCAAAAATACTGGGACTGAAAGTGATTTTCAGTATATTAAAGAAGATGATTATAAAACTTTAATTTCTGTTTATCAACAAAAAACATTTGATCTTTTTAACCAGAACATTGCTCTAGAAGCAAAGGTTTCTACGTTAAATTCATTAATTAAGGAATTAAATACTACTATTGAAGAAATGGCAAAGGTGCAAGAAAGGCAGACAAAACGTACTTCTAAGAGTCGCCAAAAAGTACAGTCTGCACCTCCTGAAACTACTGAATCATTTGGCGAAGAAGAAACTTTTAATTAAATAAATACATTATAAAGTTCTGATATATATCAGAATCTACGGTTTCTACCAACGATGCATAGGTTGATTCAATGCCCAAGTTTTTAAGCGAACGAGCTCGGCAGTTAAATGTCGGCATATCGGACTATACCGAAGAATCTACTGTACTTCAGGTAACTGGTCGGGTAGGTATTGGAACAACAAATGCAGACGTAGACCTGCTTGTAGCAGGTGATGCAACCGTAACTGGTATATTAAGCGCAAACATTCTTGGCATAGCAGAAACTGCTAGCGTTGGAAGTTTGATTGCAGCAGGCGGGGGAACTTTCGGCGGCAATCTTGCTGTTGGTGGAACTATTACCGCTGCCGAAATTTTCGGTGATGGTTCTACTTTAAGTAATATTGTTTCCAATGAAGTAACTCCTCTAGGAGATGGTACAGAACCACAGCACGTTGGATTTCTTACCACTACTTCTGGCATATTTACTTCGTTATCGTCTAATGAAGGCGTAATTTCTGTTATTCCTGCATCAGGAAATGTTGCTATTGGTGGCACTAATCCTGGAGCATACAAATTAAATGTAACAGGAGACCTCGCATCTTCTGGGGTTGTTACTGCTTCTGAGTATTGGGGAGACCAGATTATTGGAACTCCAACTGGTGGATTTTTAGATGGTGCAGTTGGAATTGATACCTCTGATTATACGAAAGATTCTGTTAATGAGATTAACTTTATCTTAGGTAAGTTAGTTCCCAAACCTCCAACAACTATTAATGATGCTGCTTTTACTTTAGTCGGTTTGGGAGTAGGAAGATTATGTGCTGGATTTAGTCCAACTAATAATACAGGTGGAGATTTAACTCCAGTTGCTGGTAATCAATATTCTAGAAACATCAGCAATACAGTAACCTCAAATTATATCACTGAGTATGGTCCAGGAGATGCTGGAACAGTAGTTGGTTATATTAATGCAGTTGGGGTCGGAACAACTACACTCTCCGTAGGATCGAACGACGGCACCTATGGTGCTCTTCAAATTGCTAATGATAAAGACGCATTTTTCTCATCTAGAAATACTGGAATTGCATCTGAGTTTTATGAGGTTTATGATGCTAGGTTAGTAAATGCACCAACTCCAGATGGGTTTGATAAGGCATTTATTGAACATCTTGGTCTTCAAACTCAAAAAGCATTTTGGTATGAGGATGGAAGTACAGTCACTGCACCTATTTTAAGTGTTACTACTCCAGTAACACCACCTTCACCAACCTTAAATTATTCTTCTGGTGTACCACATTACACACAATCTTCTAACAATGCATTCACTTATGTAATAACTTGTGAGAATGCTAGTGGTGATATGTACACTCAGAATACTTTCTTGGCATCTAGTGGTCAAACTACAGGATTCCAAAATGGAGGTACTAAGAGTTATACAGATTTTGATGGTGGGACGAATCCACCAGTCCAGAATTATGGTGTAGGTACTGGTGTAACTTGCTTAGTTTCTCAGACACCTAGAGATCTCCATCAAACTGTCAATACTGATGCGACAAGGTTCTCTAACTATACTGCGACTACACCATATGGATCAGATTCTGTTAGAGCGACTATAACTCAGGCAGTTAATATGATGGGAACAACTGCAAGAACTAATAAAATTGATGAGGATAACGTTCTTGTTTCTTCTTTAGGAACTGGTTCTGGTAATGCAGTTAGAGTGAATGCTGGATCTAATGCCGATAATCCCACACCAGTTTATACATCATTTAATTCTTCTAATACTGCTGCCGACTATGAGTCGATTGTGAGAGGCGGAGTATTACGTCATGATCAAACAGATTATTCTACTGGGTATTTACCTGTCGGACCAGATTATTCATCTGCCAGAGCAGGGGCACAATACTTTCAACTTGAAATAATTCGTTCTCAGGTATCTGAATTTGCAATATCTGTTACAGGATCTTATGCGGGATGTTGGGTATGTATGCCGGACAACAGCGCATGGACGACTTCATTATCTGGAACAAATGGATGGGCAGACATGTTTGTTGCGTATAGAGGTGCAGGTATTCCTACATCTGCAGAACCGGGTGCTTCTTCTGGAGGAGCAATGAATGGTTCTAGCGGCACATTTACTTGTGTTTTTGGTACGGAATCTTCTTCAAATGATTCTAATAATAGAATTTTACTTCGTTGGAGATTGAACTCAGGGCAGTCAATTACTGCCATGTCATTCGCGTCTACATAAGGTAGGGAGAAATAAGTAAGTGGCAGCATCTCAAGAGCAAAAGCTAGATTTTCTATTAAAGAAGATTGGATATACGGCATCCAAGACAGGTATTGCCGAGGATTCTAGCCTGTCTGGAACCAAAAAAGCACCTTTCGCAGAAGCGTTACCATCACCACTGGTAGTACGTGCGGATACTATTTGGTCAAATTCTGATTCTATTCCGTCTACTCCAACTGGAGCATCAACTGCTGGGGTAACACAGTATTATAGTAGTTTTAGAATGACAGTGGATTCCACTGTTAGTGGAAATAGGGCATTTGTTGCTAGAGATACTTATGGAGATAATAATAGCACAGCATTAAATAATTGGATTGACACTCAATTCAATTCTGGATACATTGTAAAAGTATATGCAGGAGATCCAAACTCCGGAGGAACTCAATTATCTGCGGCAGGTTCCGGTAGTAATGATACTTGGTTTTTTGATTATTCTTCAGGTGTTTTAAACTTTAACGGAAGTGTAGTACCAAGTGCGGTAAATTCAAGTAACGTTTACATTCGTGCATATCGCTATATTGGTAATATTGGCGCTGTTGTTGAAGGATCAAGTCCAACATTTGATAATGTAACTGCAGGAATCATCACTGCAGATCAGTTTTCAACAGGTCTGAGTACATTTACCTCATTGTTTATTGAGAATAATTCAATTCTCGGACCCAATACTATAAACATTATTCCTCGTGGCGATGATCCAATCGTTATTATTGAGGGTGACCTTGAAGTTAAAGGGGCATCAATTGGATTCTCTAGTGAAAGAATCACGTTCTTTGATGAAGATGTTACCTTAACACCTGACGAATTAATTCTGAAGGCACAAGAACTTAATGAAAATAATCTTGGTGGTGGATTCATTGGCATTGGTTCTACCAGTATTCGTAAAGATATAAGCTATAATCCACAGAATGACACATTTGTCGCAAATATTGGATTTGCTGTAACAGATGGTAAGTCATATTTCATTGGTACAGAAGTTGTACTTAGTGATGATACTCTTGGTTTTGGTGTAACAAACTCTAATATAAGGAACGCCAGTCCGGGATTTATCACAGATCGTCAACAAGAACAAGCACAACCAGATGACTTCATTATTTTTTATGATGTAACTGATGGGCAATTAAAGAAAGATACTATTCTTAGTGCCGCTCTACAAGGTGCTCAAGGTCTTCAGGGACTTCAAGGTCTGCAAGGTTTGCAGGGTAACCAAGGTCTGCAGGGTTTACAAGGAAATCAAGGTCTTCAAGGTCTACAAGGTCTCCAGGGTGTTGCTGGTCCTGTCGAAGGTGATGTAGATCAAATCATCTATAAGAGTGCTGCTAACCTTCCTGTAGGTAATGACAATCTCAGATTAATCAATAATCAAGATCTTTGGGTTGCTGGAATTATTAGTGCAACTGCACTTCATCTAGGTGTTGAAGGAAGTGCAATTCGAGTTACTGATTCTACAATTACTGGACCATCTTCAATTACAATTGACCCCGCTGGTGTTGGAGATAATACCGGTGTTGTTAGAATTAAAGGCGACCTGGTTGTTGATGGTGAACAAATCACAATTAGTACAGGTCAACTTGACATTGGCGACTTCCAGATTGCTATTGCAGCATCTGTTTCCGATAATGTTCTTCTTGATGGAGCAGGTGTTGGTATTGGTTCTACAAATATCAAGAAAACTATTGTATGGGAAAATTCTACAGGATCTATTAAGGTTAGTGAAAACTTTAATATTCCTTCTGGATATGTTTACAAGTTGGGTGGAACAGAAGTTCTTTCTTCTAATAGCCTTGGTGCAGGAATTACAAATTCATCTCTTACTAATGTAAGTCCCAATTTAATTTTTAATAGACAACAAGAAACAGGAGATATTCAACAGCAGGACTTACTACTTTTTTATGACGTTAGTGAAGGTGCTCTAAAGAAAGGGACCATCACTGATGTTTCTATTCAGGGTGTCCAGGGTACTCAGGGTCGTCAAGGTAACCAGGGTAACCAAGGCAACCAGGGTAATCAAGGTCTGCAAGGTAACCAGGGTAACCAAGGTAACCAGGGTCTGCAAGGAAATCAAGGTTTGCAAGGTGTTGGTGCTCAGGGTCTTCAAGGTAATCAAGGCAACCAGGGCAATCAGGGTCTGCAAGGTCTGCAGGGTAACCAAGGTCTAGGTGCTCAAGGTCTCCAAGGTAATCAAGGACGCCAAGGCAACCAAGGTAACCAGGGAAATCAAGGAAATCAAGGTTTACAGGGTCTGCAGGGTGGTATTGGTGACCGTGGTGGTATCAGATACGAATTTAATTCTTCCACTACTGATCAAGATCCAGGAGATGGAAACTTCTCCTACAATAACTCGGCAATGAATGCCATTACCGAGATCTACATTGATAACTTAGACGATCTTGGTAATGATCAAACTAACTGGTATGATGTTTGGGACGACACAGAAAACCCAGACAGAGGATATCTATACTTCATCTCTGCAGACATTCTTTCTGGGACAACAGTAAACATCTTCCAGATCAATGGTGCAAATCAGACAGCTTCCGGATACTACAAGATTGCTGTCTCATATGTCTCAGGTTCTCTGCCATCTAACGGAGATATTTTAACGCTGTTCCACACAAGAACAGGTATTCAAGGCGTTCAAGGTAACCAGGGCAACCAAGGAAACCAAGGAAACCAGGGTAATCAAGGCAACCAAGGTAACCAGGGTCTTCAGGGTAACCAAGGTAATCAGGGTAACCAAGGCAACCAAGGTAATCAGGGTAACCAGGGCAACCAAGGTAATCAGGGTAACCAGGGTCTACAAGGTAACCAGGGTATGCTTGGTGATCGTGGTGGTATTCCTTACCTATTTGACACGACAACTACGGCAGGTTCTGGTGGTATAGGATATTTAAGATTTAACAATTCCACTGTTGGACTTGTTACTGCCATGTATTTTGATGATACCGATAATTTCGGTGTCGATCAGAGTGGTTGGTATGACACTTGGGACGATACTCAAGTTAATGATGGACTGAATCGTGGTTACATTTATATTGCTACCGCAGATGCTGCTACGAATGTAACGTCTGTTTTTTATGTTGACGGAGAAATAACTGACAATGGAACTTATTTTGAAGTTCCTGTTACGTATGTAAGTGGTTCTATTCCCGGTGATGACCAAGAATTAAGCATTCTGTTTACTAAGTCGGGTGTTCAAGGTGTCCAGGGTAACCAAGGAAACCAAGGTAACCAGGGTAATCAAGGAAACCAGGGCAACCAAGGTAATCAAGGTAATCAGGGCAACCAAGGTCTCCAGGGTCTGCAAGGTAACCAAGGTAACCAAGGCAATCAGGGTAATCAGGGCAACCAAGGCAACCAAGGTAACCAGGGTAATCAGGGTTTACAAGGTTTACAAGGTAACCAGGGTAACCAAGGAAACCAGGGTAATCAAGGTCTGCAAGGTAACCAAGGTAACCAAGGCAATCAGGGTAATCAGGGCAACCAAGGCAACCAAGGTAACCAGGGTAATCAGGGTTTACAAGGTTTACAAGGTAACCAGGGCAATCAAGGCAACCAGGGTAATCAAGGCAACCAGGGTAACCAAGGTCTCAGTGGTAGAAACTCTGAGACAACTTTCGTTTATAATTTCTCATCTTCTACTACGGACGCAGATCCAGGAGATGGAAACATAAGACTTAATAATTTTACAACTCAAAGTTCTGCAACAGAACTATATGTCGCTAACACCGATTTTGAAGGTGTTAACATTGAACAATTCTTTAATGATATTAACGAGTATGGAATCCCAACTCGTCAAGCTATTTGTAAGATTGTTGATCCAGCAAACCCTGGATTATTCCATCTGTTTGTTGTAGGTAATGCAACAGTAGAACAAGCAGGTTCAGGTGGTTGGATTTCATTTACTATTACAGAATTTTATGCTTCTGGAGGAAACTTCTCAGCAAATGATGATGTATTCATATCTTTCTCTCTAATTGGTCCTCAGGGTGTCCAAGGTCTGCAAGGTAACCAGGGCAACCAAGGTAATCAGGGTAATCAGGGCAACCAAGGTAACCAGGGTAACCAAGGTAATCAGGGTTTACAAGGCAACCAAGGTAACCAGGGTAATCAAGGAAACCAGGGCAACCAGGGTAATCAAGGTAATCAAGGTCTCCAGGGAAATCAAGGCAACCAAGGAAACCAAGGTAACCAGGGTAATCAAGGTCTACAAGGCAATCAAGGAAACCAGGGTAACCAAGGTAATCAAGGTAATCAAGGCAACCAAGGTTTACAAGGCAACCAGGGCAACCAGGGTAACCAGGGTCTTCAAGGTATGCTTGGCGACCGTGGCGGTATTCCTTTCATCTTTAGCACTACTACAACCGCAGGTACTTCAGGTCAAGGATCCTTAAGATTTAATAATTCTACTATTTCATCAACTACTGAACTTTATTTTGACTATGAAAATGAGTTTGGTATTGATCAAACTGCTTGGTATGAAACCTGGGATGATACAAATATCATTGCAGGATTAAATCGCGGTTATATTTACATAACTTCCGCAGATAGCAGTACAAATGTTTCAGCAATCTTCGAAGTATCTGATAATGTTACTGACAATGGAACCTACTATACAATAGATGTTAACTACGTTACTGGCACTCTACCAACAAATAATCAAGAAGTAACTGTATTCTTCACTAAAACTGGTATTCAGGGTGTCCAAGGTCTTCAAGGTAACCAAGGTAACCAAGGAAACCAGGGTAACCAGGGTAATCAAGGAAACCAGGGTTTACAAGGCAACCAAGGTAACCAGGGCAATCAAGGTAACCAGGGCAACCAAGGTTTACAAGGCAACCAAGGCAACCAGGGTAATCAAGGTTTACAGGGCAACCAAGGTAATCAAGGCAACCAAGGAAACCAAGGAAACCAGGGTTTACAAGGTCTTCAGGGTAACATCGGTAATACTGGTGGTGTTCCATTCATCTTCAGCACATCTACTACAGATGCTGATCCGGGAAATGGAACCTTTAGATATGATAACTCTACTATTTCCTCTACTACATTCATTTACATTGATAATATTGATAGCCTCGGTAATACTCAGACAGGTTGGTTTGATACTTGGGACGATTCAATTTATGATGCTGGTCTTTCTAGAGGTCAGATTGTTGCAAATACTTCGGATAGTGCAAATACAAACGTAAATATCTGGGAAATATCAGGTCCTGTACAATCTGCATCTGGATACTACAAGATTCCAGTCAATTACGTATCTGGATCTCTTCCTTCCAATGGTGAGAAACTTTCCATTGCATTCCTGCAAAGAGGTGCTCAAGGCGTTCAAGGTTTACAGGGTCTTCAGGGTGTTGATGGTGTTTCTTCGGGAGATACTTTCGAATATAAGTATAGCACCACAACAACTTTTTCTGATCCAGGAACTGGAAATATTAGGTTTAGTAATTCTAATATTGGGTTATCTACTGCATTATATGTTGACCACCGAGATGATAATGGATCTGATCTTAGTTCTTTCTATGATTTCGTCAATGAGTATGGATCACCTGGAAATAAAGGTCTTGTAAAAATTCAAGCAACTAATGATCCTGCTAACTTCTATATTTTCAGAGTAGCTAATCTTTCAACTCAAGCTACTGGAGACACAGGTTGGAGTTCCATCGAATTGTCACAAAACGTGGCAAGTGGTTCAGGACTTTTTAATAATCAAGACGTATTTGTTTCTTTCGGTCTTGCTGGTATTCAGGGAGTTCAAGGTCTTCAAGGAAACCAGGGTAACCAAGGTAACCAGGGTCTGCAAGGTCTCCAGGGCAATCAAGGTAACCAGGGTAATCAGGGCAATCAAGGTAACCAGGGTAATCAGGGCAATCAAGGTCTGCAAGGTAACCAAGGAAATCAAGGCAACCAGGGTAACCAAGGAAACCAGGGTAACCAGGGTAATCAAGGAAACCAGGGTTTACAAGGTCTTCAAGGTAATCAGGGTAACCAAGGCAACCAGGGTAATCAAGGCAACCAGGGTAACCAAGGTAACCAGGGTAACCAAGGTCTACAAGGAAACCAGGGCAACCAAGGTAATCAAGGTAATCAGGGCAACCAAGGTCTCCAGGGTCTGCAAGGTAACCAAGGTAATCAAGGAAACCAGGGCAACCAGGGCAACCAAGGAAACCAGGGTAACCAAGGAAACCAGGGCAACCAAGGTTTACAAGGCAACCAAGGCAACCAGGGTAACCAGGGTAATCAAGGCAACCAAGGCAACCAAGGCAACCAAGGCAACCAGGGCAACCAAGGTCTGCAAGGTAATCAGGGTAACCAAGGAAACCAGGGCAACCAAGGAAACCAGGGTAATCAGGGTAACCAAGGTATGTTGGGTGACCGTGGTGGAGTTCCTTACTTATTTGACACAACTACTACAGCAGGTTCAGGCGGTCAAGGTCGATTAAGATTTAACAATTCTACAATTTCTAGTGTAACTAATCTATATTTTGATGATACTGATACCTTCGGTGTCGATCAAACAGGTTGGTATGATACCTGGGATGATACTCAGGTCAATCCAGGACTTAATAAAGGATATATTTACCTTACATCTGCAGATAGTAGCACTAATGTGTCTGCAATTTTCTATGTCGATGATAATGTAATCGATAACGGATCTTATTATGATATACCTGTAACTTATGTTTCAGGAAATCTACCTTCAAATAATCAAGAAGTAACGATCTTCTTTACTAAATCAGGTATTCAAGGTGTTCAGGGTAATCAGGGTAACCAAGGTAATCAGGGCAACCAAGGAAACCAGGGCAACCAGGGCAACCAAGGTAATCAGGGTCTACAAGGTAATCAGGGCAACCAAGGAAACCAAGGAAACCAAGGTAACCAGGGTAATCAAGGAAACCAGGGTTTACAAGGTCTTCAAGGTAATCAGGGTAACCAAGGCAACCAAGGTAATCAAGGCAACCAGGGTAACCAAGGCAACCAGGGCAACCAAGGTCTACAAGGAAACCAGGGCAACCAAGGTAATCAAGGTAATCAGGGCAACCAAGGTAATCAGGGCAACCAAGGTTTACAAGGAAACCAGGGCAACCAGGGCAACCAAGGAAACCAGGGTAACCAAGGAAACCAGGGCAACCAGGGTCTGCAAGGTCTTCAAGGTATGCTTGGAGATCGTGGTGGAATTCCTTACTTATTTGACACAACTACTACAGCAGGTTCTGGTGGTCAGGGACGATTAAGATTTAATAATTCCACTTTGTCATCAGCAACTGCAATTTACATTGATGATACGGATTCATTTGGAACTGATCAGACATCTTGGTATGATACATGGGATGATACGACAATGGATCCTGGCCTCAATAGAGGATTCATTTATATCACTTCTGCAGATTCCTCTACAAATGTAACTGTAGTATTAGAGGTTGATGGTGCTGTAACAGATAATGGAACTTATTATACTGTTCCTATCAATTATTTGACTGGATCTCTTCCTTCTAATGGACAAGAGTTAACACTATTTTTCACTAAGTCGGGTGTTCAGGGTGTTCAAGGTCTGCAAGGCAACCAAGGCAACCAAGGTAACCAGGGTAACCAAGGTAATCAAGGCAACCAAGGTAATCAAGGTCTTCAAGGTAACCAGGGTAACCAAGGTCTGCAAGGCAACCAAGGCAACCAGGGTAACCAAGGCAACCAGGGTAACCAGGGTAATCAAGGAAACCAGGGTCTGCAAGGCAACCAAGGCAACCAGGGTAACCAAGGCAACCAAGGTAACCAGGGTAATCAAGGAAACCAGGGTTTACAAGGCAACCAAGGTAACCAGGGCAATCAAGGTAACCAGGGCAACCAAGGCAACCAGGGCAACCAAGGAAACCAAGGTCTGCAGGGTAACTATGGTAGTCGCGGTGGTACTCCATATACCTTCAGTACATTAACTGGAGATTTTGATCCTGGAAATGGAAATATAAGATATAACAATGGCACTATTGGATCTGTAACACAGATCTTTATTGATAACCTAGATGGTTTAGGAAACAATCAGACAGGATGGTATAACACTTGGGATGATACTCAGGTCAACCCAGGTCTTGTTAGAGGTTACTTATATCTAACATCATCTGATAGTAATGAAACAACTGCTGATGTATTCCAGATTACTGGTGCAGTAACAGTTGCTTCTGGATATTATAAGATTCCAGTCAGTCATGTATCTGGTTCATTACCAGCAAATAATGAAGAACTTTCATTAAACTTTGTTGCTTCTGGAACACAAGGTCTACAAGGCAATCAAGGTAATCAGGGTAACCAAGGCAACCAAGGTAATCAAGGCAACCAGGGTAACCAAGGCAACCAGGGCAACCAAGGTCTACAAGGAAACCAGGGCAACCAAGGTAATCACG
>Ga0181575_10000846_pt1 | contig 21965 bp, 24 predicted proteins | sample 101ome_23_FD_145599 | JGI IMG/M metagenome (GOLD analysis project Ga0181575, IMG submission 145599) | Coastal salt marsh microbial communities from the Groves Creek Marsh, Skidaway Island, Georgia - 101411CT metaG (spades assembly) | ecosystem: Environmental > Aquatic > Marine > Intertidal zone... | reverse complement strand
CAGGACCATGCCGGGCACCGGCGCCCCGCCTTCCTTGCCACGCGTCTGAAGGTTGGCGCCAGCAGAAAACGCCCTGCCCTCACCCGTTAACAGCAGACATCGGGCATCACTCGCAATGATCCCGACGACAGCATGGTGCAATTCAGCCACCATATCGGAAGACAATGCATTCAATACCTCTGGGGCGTTGAGACGCACGATAGCGACGTTGCCGTTGCGTTCGACGATGATATTTTCGTAATCCATAGCGGTTATTCCCGGGAAATAGATTCAATCGAGGGTGACAGTGCGGCCCTGAGGTCGGCCACGATCTGTTCTCGCCGATTCGGGCTGCCCATTCGGACCACGCCAATCGACGATAGTCCATCCCCCGCCAGTGACTCAGCGACCTTGTTGCTCTGCAACACAAAGTCAATATTGTCGCTTTGACCAATGTGCAGTGCCTTGTCTTCGGCAAACAGAATATAGACGGCTGCAATAAAGTCGTTGAAACGCATATCCGCGGGGTATCGATTCATGTCATAAGCCGTGCCTGAGGCGCCATCAATGGTGGTCGATTCCAGTCTTCTCACGTTGCTCTCCTGGAGTTTTCGGAACTTCTAAACCGGTACAAATCCAGTTTCTCTCTAATTTCGTTCTGCATTTCATTGTCAGCATCGTCCACGGGAATACCCATGGCGTCAGCAATTCTTACCATACGCTGAAAGTTTGCGGCAACTCCCGCCGCATCGACCAGCACTGCCGCGCCTGCGACTGCCTCAAGTTGAGCCCGCGCTGCGGTCAGGGATGTCTCCTCCATACTGGCGACGGCTTCGGCAAAGGCCGTTAGTTCTGCCGCATACTTAAGACCGGGCGCGACGCTGACCTCCCCGTTAATAAGCTCGAGATCAATATCTCGTTCGGTCTGCATAGCGCTCACACGGAGCATCGTGGCATGCGCACTGGTTCAGTAAAAGCACTCGTTGTAGGCAGATACCCGGCCGGCAACCACCTCCATCTGGGCGCGGTCAATCGCGCGATTATCCTGGCCGACCAGGTTTGCCATACCTTCAATTGACAAGTATTGAGCCGAGGCCAGCAGCTTCCAATCCCGCAGCGCATTCGGCACCAGACTGAGGGCTCTCAGCACATTGGCACCCCGACTGCCACTGAACAAGTCTGCTTCATCACCACTGGCACCGCCGCGCGGAATCATCGGCACGAACCCTGTGTCTTCACTGAGTATCGGCGGCAGATAGCGTGTTGGTTCGCCTGGCTGCGGCTCAGGCAACTGCTCGAACGGCAGGCCGAGGGCGCGGTTGAATTCGTCAATACTGAGCAACGCGACAACGATACCCGCTAACTCAACATAGCCCGGTTTCGTCAGTCCGTTCTCGGCGTTGTCTTCCACCCAGCTGCGAGTAATCCGGTTCTGATCCGTCATGATGCGATGGATGGCGTCAATCGCCCGCGTCGGCAATTCGCTTACCGCAGTATGCCTTTCCGCGCCGGTATAGGCTGACAAGGCCTGCTTGCGCTCCCGGCAGTATTCACAAGTGCGTGCAGCCCTGGCTTCCGCAGCGATCGCAACGCGTTCGGCACCCGTCCACCAGTTGCCTGGCCCGGCGAGACGGCGCCAGAACTCACGGTGAGCTGCGCCGATGTCGGCCCTTACGGGAAAAGGGCTATCACGATAGGTAAAATAATCCATGCTTCTGTTTGCTCAATCTCCGCCTCAATTGTGACAGATTCAGCAGAATTTGAGTATGATCCCCTTCTTTTCAGCAGCCCTATCACCGAGATTGACACTATGAAAGAAGACTTCGCAACTGAAGCCCAGATCACGCCTCCATTTGATCGGAGCAAGGATCGAGCCCGCCTGCAACGTGTCGCCATTCGTCACGGCGGCACGCTGCTCGCCGCGATCACACTCTGGGGTGCAGCCGACTACTGGGCCACAGGTAGTGGCTTGTGGCTGGCTGAAACCGTTGCCCTCTTTAATGCCGTATTCGCAGGCACGATGATCGCTTTCCTGTTGCACGAATGGGGACACTTTACTGGTGCCAGACTATCCGGTTCATTCGCACCCGTCATGAAGGAACCTGTCTCCTTTTTTATGTTTTCCTTTAAGGAACATCGCAACACCCAGGGCCAGTTCATCGCAATGAGTCTGGGCGGACCTGTTGCTAACTGGTTGCTGGTAATAGTGCTGTTCTTCGGCCTGCCACTCGACACCTGGAGCCAGTGCCTGATCCTGGCGACCGGCTTCGCCATCGCGGTCAGTGTCAGCGTATTCGAATTGCCGATCATCAATCAGGTGATGTATGGCGCGGAGCCGGCGGAAACGATTAAACAACGTCAGGCGGAAGTCGGCAATTTCCCACGCACAGTCGGTATTCTTGCTGGCGCAGCTTTGTGGTTAATGGTGATCTAGAACGCTGCCATCGAGGTCGGGTTAGTTACGCAGGACGACCCTCGCGGATACCTGGCCGGGCTCGTCTATCCTGTCGATACTGATCTGCTTTACGACGATACTGCTGCTCTCGAGCCGCTCGACCCAGAGCATGAGGGAATTAAAGCCAACGGAATCAAACCATACGCTGACGGCATCACCGCCCTCCGGTTGCAGGCGGCTAGGCTTCAGGCCGACACTCTGAGCTGCCCTGGATACCGTCGTTAACATCGTCTGGCCATTGCTGCCACTGCGTTGTGGTGAAACAGCAGCTGAACTGACACTGGCTTCTGTTGAGCGCAGGTAGACCAACAGTTCCTGATTTCGGTCATAATCCTGTTCACTACGGAGCTGGAAACCGACCAGCGGCGACCAGACAGCAAAATAGAATGTGAGCATCCCGAAGAATGCGGCCAACGCCAGCAGGGCCTGCTGCTCTCTTTTTTCAAGGGCGGCGAAACGTGACTGGACTTCTGCGATCCACGCGTTCATGACATTACTTTCCAGTTCATGGCATTAGACCCCCGCTCATGACTGTCCCCCCGCCTTTACCTTGATGCTGCCACGGACGCCATCATTCTCCTGGGTGATAGTGCCGATCTCTGCACTGAGGCCCTGCCCTGTAAGCTGTTGCGTGTACTGAACCAGTTCCTCGCTGCGTCGACCTTCGATCTGAAGTATGAGGTCGCCACGACTTTCATTGAAGTTAACGTTGCTCAGCGTCAGCCCGGCGCTCATCAGGCCCCGACTCGACTGGGCAAACAGGGCCATAAATTCACTGCCAGCGGTATCCCCTCTTCCCAGCCGAGCGTTCCAGCGGCGGCGCAGGTCTCGGACATTCCGGTCATTCGGAAAGTGCTTCTTATAGATTGCCTGAGCCTCTGCCTCAAACTGGGCCGCACGTTGTGCCATGTACCAGCCCTCTCCAGCAGTGATAAGAAGATGCAACAGGATCGCGGCACCCAAGAGCATGGCGGCAGAACGCCAGACCGAGCCCGATCGGCTGGTCTTGGCCGAAACCTTGTAGGGTCCCTGCAACAGATTGATTTCGCCACCATCAAAGTTGCGACACAGACGTTCAAATGGGGTTTCTGCCGATACCTGCACATTGACCTGGGTTTCCGATGCTGCAATCTCGTTCAGAGCGAGCTCGATATCACTGCGGGATGATTCAGACACCCAGAGCTCCATGTCTTCAGGCCCGCCGGCGAGGATCACGGCCAGGGACAGATCTGTCACTGATGCGGTAACCCCGGCGCCATTACTGAGGCCGATATGAACACGCTCAGCATCCACGACCGCGGACAGCTCTGCTTCCGTGCGTGCCAGGGCAGTTTCAGTCACCAGCACCGACGTGCGAGGCAGCACTGACGAGATGTGTTGCGCCATTGCCTCCATGCGCTCCAGCTCAACAACGACTACTTCAAGATCACCGTCGGTGTTTCTTCCGCCCAGGGCAAAAAAACAGTCATCCGGATCCGACGCGAGCTGTTCCTCAACGACGTAGGGCACCGCCTGGATGATCTGACGCTGCTGTCGCGACGGGATCGAGGCGCGTGTCTGCAGGACGGCATCACCCGGGGCAACACAGACAGCACTGCCGCCAAAAGTGTCGCCCGAGAAGTCGGCACTGAAGGACTCCTCGGTCGTCGTTGCACCGCCCAGCAACTGGCCAGCAACATTGAAGTGCAGCCATTCCACGCCTTCCGGCACAAATCGATAGAAAACTGTTTCAGGCATCTTCTCGTGGTGTCGTCACTGCGGGTCTGAAACTGCGGGCGAAACTGCGGGACAGCACCTGCAGACTGCCATCAACGCTGTTGCGGTGGACGAGGCTGGTCAGGTAACTGAACTTATCCTGGTATCTGGCAATCACGCGCACTTCAAAAAAAGAAGATTGTACACCAAGACCGTCACCCTGAATGCCCAGACCTGCCAGCTCCGGCGCCTGCAGGAACGCGTCCACCGTCTCAAAGCCTTCCTGTTCGTCGCGTGACATCGCCAACGACTCCGCGACAGCAAACGTCAATGACGGTGACAGTGACAGCAATACACCAGGCGGCGCGGTATTAATATTCAACGGCGCTTCAGGCGTTGGCAGGGCTGCAACCCAGGGTAGCAGTTGTGTTGACTGTTCAGCCGGCAAGCCCATGAGCTGAAGCTCGGTCACGCTGGCAAGCGGCTGATTAGACGTGCGATACGGCGGATCCAGCGCCAGGTAGTCGAAGTCCTCAGCCCCAGCTGGCCGGTTGCCGGTATCAGCATCGATCCAGTCCTGGAGCCGATCCACCAGGCTCTGGTCGATACTGGCCGTCAGCAGCAAATTGACGAGGCGCTGGCGGCTCAGTTCGCGCCCCGGATTTGCTTCCGTCAGGCTGTTGAGATTGATCAGCCCCTGCAGATCGGTAATCGTCAGGTTGACCTGGCCTGCCTCGAACTCAAACTGCAATTCGGGGTCGGCCCAGACTTCGGCCAGATGATCCCGGCCTAGGCCCTCAGCAAAATCCTCGTAAAGGATCTGCCGCGCCAATTCTTCACCCCCCAGGGCATACTGAATGGCCTGGCCGCGCGCCAGGTAACCGCGCGCTGTCTGAATCGCAGACTGTTGTTCGCGCACCATCGTGACAGCCATGATCGTAGCGATCGCGACAATCAGCAGAATTGAAACCAATGCAACCCCTTGCTGCTTCAATTTTCCAGGCCTGGGTTAATTGTATCGGGATTGGGATCAAGATCAGGCCCAGCGTCATCCTCTGGATCGAAGCCTTCGTCTGTCTCTGGCGCCGCTGCAGATTCCGCAACAACGTACGGGTCGACCAGCTGAAAAGTACGCGTCACCTCGCCAATGGTCTCGCTTGCAATCGTTACCTCCACTGCTGATGGCCAGGTGCTGCCGAATTCATCGTCGTCGAGAGAGAAATCGTCATCATCATCCTCAGCCGTCAAACCCATCACTCTGAAATCAGAGACCCCGGCCAGCAGCACCTGGCTGACTGGCTCCGAATCCTCAGCCCGATCCAGCACCAGCCAGAAATGCCGGGTTAACTCCTCTGTATCGTAGTCCAGGGAATAAGCGACACGCTGAATCTCGCTTCGGGGCCTGCCGGCCGGGTTGGTCCAGCCAGACCGGCTGAGCTCGATCACGTAATCTTCATCATCAAACTGCAGGGGCGGCAGAGGTTCACCGTATTCGTCACGCACTGCCCTCGGCACAAACTGATTGAAATCGCGCTGTATCACCTGGATGGCCATGTTCAAGCGACCGTAGGTTTCGACGTGAGACCGCACCCTGTCGTGGCTCGCACTCACAGTCTGCAGCAATTGGTAAGAACCCAGCCCGAGCACCGAGAAGATTGAGATCGCCACCAGCAGTTCAAGCAGTGTGAAACCTTGACCGTGTCGGTTCTGCATCAGTGCCGCCCCAGGAATCCGGTAAGTTCAGCAACTGGATCTTCTGCATCCTCGCGGTAAACCGCCACGGTGATACGCCGCACAAAATCGTTCTCGGTGGTTTCTACCCGGGTCTCGATTTCCCAGGCGACCTCGCCCATCTCAATCACCTCGCGATCTGTGCCGGCACGCGGAAAGTCTTCTTCTGTCCTGGGCTGGAGGCGCAGCGATGTCATGTGATTTTCTGCGAGCCACCAGGCCACGGTGCGGTCACGGATGGCGCCAGCCTGGCGCAGGCTGGATGACGCGTTGCCGACAAGTGCAACGGAAACAATAGCAAACACCGCCAGTGCCACCATCACTTCAAGCAGAGTGAAACCCCGTACCCGGATCATCTGCGCGCCAGGTCCTGGTTCTGCCAGCTGAAAGTTGAATAACCATCTGACTCAAGGATTCTCTCAAGACTGCTACGGCGCGATCGCAGGGTCATTGTCACGGGTGTGGTCTCACCGCTGGAAAGCAGCAGTACAGGCGGCACATTCTCACCTTCAAGGCCATAAACGCTAGACTCTGCACGAACCGTGAGCCGGATGTCTTCCGGGAGTTTTCTGGGGTTGAATGGCGCATCCAGCTGTTGCCATTCCTGACTCATATCGTCGTAGCGCAGGAACTCATAGCCATCTCGGGTGGGACCAAAGCCATATTCCATCGATTCAAGCAGCGCTTCGTTTTTCGCCATGTTCAGCAGCAGTTCCAACCGGCGGGCCTCGGTATCGAAATCCGAATTCTGGGCGATGGCAGGCAATTGCGTGACGGCCACGCCAGTAAGAATGGTAATCAGGAGAAGAACGACCAGAATCTCGATCAGGGTAAACCCTGTCGAAGATTGCTTACGGCAAGTCAGAGAGCCTGATGTCTGCATCGATTCCCTCTCCGCCTTCCTGCCTGTCTGCGCCAAAGGAATAAACGTCGATGGAGCGATCTTCGTTGTAATAAAGGTAAGGTTCGCCCCAGGGATCTTCAGGAACGCTCTTCAGGTATCCGTCGGGGTTCCATTTCTTCGGCTCGGGAAAACCTGACGGTTCAGTTACGAGTGCGTCAAGCCCCTGGTCTGTGCTTGGATAGAATCCGTTGTCGAGGCGATAGTATTCCAGCGCATTACCAATCTGCTGGATATTGAGCTGGGCTGCTGCGACGCGAGCCTCGTCTGGCCGACCAATGATATTCGGCACAATGAGCGCGCCAAGAATACCGAGGATCACGACCACCACCATAATCTCGATGAGTGTGAATCCCTGGTTGTACTGCTTCATATCACCACCCCGATAATGCATTGCCGACTGAGCGCCGGCAGAGGTGACATTGTCGCGCCTGCTGCAGCCTCGCTCAAGCCGAATTTAGACCACAAGCTGATTGAGATTAATGATTGGCAACAGAATTGCCATGACAATCGTAAACACGGCACCGCCCATGATCAGCAGCATGACTGGTCCAAACAGCGACAGAAGTACGCTCATAATTAGCTCAGCATCCTGCTGCTGATGCTTTGCTACACGCGAGAGCATTTCATCCAACTCACCACTGGATTCGCCACTGGCGATCATATGCAACATCATCGGTGGAAACTGGTGGCTCTGATCCAGGGCGGATGACAGGGAAGCACCCTCGCTCACCTTGACGGTAGCCTCGGCCACGACTTTTCGCAGCCAGGTATTCGACAGGACTTCTCCCGCAATTTTCATGGCGTCAACCAGCGGCAAACCACTCGCCGTCAGAATCGCGAGAGTACTGGCAAACTGCGCCGTATTGGTGCCCTTTGACAGCTTACCGACAAGGGGCAACGAGAGCAGCCGCTGGTCCCAGGTGAGGCGTATGGAAGGTACCTGCAGCAGGCGTCGAAGCCCAGCCACCAGCATCACAGTCAGCACCAGGATGGCCAGACCAAAATCAACCACGAACGCACTGGCGGCAATGACTGCCGTCGTCAGCCACGGCAATTCCTGTTCGGAATCCGCGAATACTTTCACAATGTCTGGAACAACGTAACCCAGCAGTCCAGCCAGGATCGCTATCGTCAGGACAAACAGGATGACAGGGTAAATCATTGCCTGCGTGACTTTGGCGGCCGATTCCTGCTGAGTTTCACTGAAGTCCGCCAGGCGGTTCAAGACGAGGTCAAGGTGACCTGCCGATTCACCGGCAGCGACCGTTGCACGATGCAGGGGTGGAAAAGCTCTCGGATATTCGGCCAGAGAATTGGCCAGCGAGAAGCCTTCCATCACTTTCGAGCGCACCGTCAGCAACATGCTCTGGATCGCCGATTTTTCGCTCTGGCGGGAAACCGCCAGCAGCGCTTCTTCTACCGGTAACGCAGCGCCAATCAAGGTGGCAAGCTGACGCGTAACCAGTGCGCGTTCGCTGACAGACAGCGACGGTTTGAACAGGCCATCAAGAAATGACGTGCCCCCTCCCTTCTTCTCTTTCCGGGTCGACGTCACGCCGAGTGGTGTCAGCCCTCGGTCACGGAGCAGCTGGCGTACCTGACGCGAACTGTCCGCTTCAAGAATGCCTTTTTCTTCCTTGCCGCGCTGATTGAGCGCAACATACTCAAACGCCGCCATCAGTCCTCAATCGTTACCCTGAGCACTTCATCAATCGTTGTCAGGCCTTCCAGAATACGCTCCCGGCCATCATCGCGAATGCCGGTCGTGGAATGTCGCGCATGGGCTTCCATATCTAATTCAGAAGCACCACTGTGAATTTTTCGACGCAATTCATCATCGACCTCAACAACCTCGTAGATGCCCATCCGGCCCCGGTAACCCTCGTGCGAGCAGGATTCGCAGCCAACGGGACGGTAAAGGGTCGGCGGGTGTGCCGCATCCTTTTTCAGGAACTCACATTCGTATTCATCAGCGAGGTAGGCTTCTCGACAATCTGAGCACAACACTCTGACCAGACGCTGGGCAACAAGGCCGATCAGCGAGTTACTCAGCAGATACGGTTGCACGCCCATGTTGGCCAGTCGGGTCACAGCGCCGATGGCCGTGTTGGTATGGATAGTCGACAGAACCAGGTGACCGGTCAGACTCGCCTGGACCGAAATATCGGCCGTCTCAAAGTCTCGAATTTCACCGACCATGACGACATCGGGATCTTGACGCAAGATTGCCCGCAACCCTTTGGCAAAAGTCATACCAGCTTTGGCATTGACCTGGGTCTGACCGATGCCTTCAATGTCATATTCAATCGGATCTTCCACAGTCAGGATGTTCCGGGAACGATCGTTCAATTGATCGAGACAGGCATAGAGTGTGGTCGACTTACCTGAGCCGGTGGGGCCCGTCACCAGCAGAATGCCGTGCGGCCGGTGTACCAGATCCTGCATGCGTGCCATATCCCGGACGCGCATGCCGAGGTGAGACAGATCCCGCCGCCCTTCCTGCTTGTCGAGCAGTCGCATAACGACCCGCTCACCGTTGCTTGCCGGTATCGTCGATACCCGCACATCGACCTCCTTGCCGCCAACCCGGACCGAGATGCGTCCATCCTGAGGCAGGCGTTTCTCAGCAATATCCAGCTTCGCCATGACCTTGATGCGCGAAACCAGCAGCGGTGCGAGAGCCCGACGTGGGCTGACGATCTCGCGCAGCACACCATCTACCCTGAAGCGCACGACCAGTCTTGTCTCATAGGTCTCAACATGAATATCAGAGGCGCCAACCTTAACTGCCTCTGTCAGCAGGCTGTTGATCAGGCGAATGATGGGCGCGTCATCATCTTGATCCAGCAGGTCGCCCGTTTCCTGAATCGATTCCGCCAAGCTGGAAAGGTCAACTTCCTCACCAAGGTCTTCGATCATCTGCATCGCTGCATCTGAATCATTCTGGTAGTTCTCCGACAGCGCCTTGTCGAAAGCGGCACGATCAACCTGACGGGGCTGAAGTGGTCCAGCGGTGACACGGCGGACTTCAGCAAGGATTTCGAGGGACAATCCGTCCAGGTACAGCAGCGAGCTGCCCGTAGCGTCTGCCTTAGGTATAACGACAACACCATGCCGCCTGGCAAACCCGTAAGGGAGAGGTTGTGAGACTGCGTGATCCATAGCGTGATTCTACCGCGATTTGGGGCTTCAATCTTGACCCAAAGGAGCATACTATAAGCTCAATTTATTCGCTTTGATTCATTTAATTCAACATGATGATAGATGATTTGACAGGTATTCGCCGATGAAGCTCAGTGATATTGACCTGAATCTGTTTGTTGTCTTCGACGCGATATACACCGAAGGTAACCTGACTCGAGCCGGCGAAATCATTGGTATTACGCAGCCCGCGGTCTCTAACTCCTTGTCACGATTGCGTAACCTGTTTGATGACCCTTTGTTTGTCCGCACAGCGGAAGGGATGGTGCCAACTCCGGTCGCTCAAAACATTATCGGCTCCGTCAGGCAGGCACTCGGACTGATCCGGTCTAGCGTACAGGAAAGCGAATCCTTCGATCCGACGGTTTCAGACAAACGATTCCGGGTCAGCATGACCGACCTGAGCCAGGCCATCCTGCTACCGAGACTGTTTCGGCGAGTTCACAATGAGGCCCCCATGGTTTCCGTCGATTGCTACCAGGTACACCGCCGCGACATGAACATTGAATTGGCGTCCGGTAATCTCGATCTCGCTATCGACATACCACTGACGCCGGATCCACAGATCAAACAGATGCCGCTTTATTCTCACCCCTATGTCTGCGTCCTCAACAAAGACAATGACAAGGTTGGCGACAGTCTGGACCTGGACACCTATCTCGAGCTGCAGCATATCCACATTACTTCCAGGCGTGGCGGCCTTGGTCATGTTGACCTGGCGTTGGGCAAAATGGGTAAGAAGCGCGACGTAGTGCTGCGTACCCAGCACTATCTGTCGACCCCTCAGTTGGTTGCGACGACTGACTATGCACTGACGGTGCCAAAGATTTTCGCGGATTTCCTGATTGGCACAGTGCCTGTACGTTATCTCGAACTTCCGCTTGATGTGCCGCCGCTCGAGTCTTACCTTTACTGGCATGAAAGCACCGATCGTGACCAGGCCAACATCTGGATCAGGGAGATGATCGGCAGCGTTTACGGCAAGTCCTGATCAACCAACCGTCATTAGGAGTAGCAGTCGGCGCGATGGATTTTATTGGCTCACACATCCTTTCAGTGTCGCAGTTCGAGCGGAGCGACATAGAAAAAGTATTTTCTGTTGCCGATACCATGATTCCCTATGCGAATCGCGAACGTGTCACCCGCGTGCTCGAGGGCGCTATTCTGGGCAATATGTTTTTCGAGCCTAGCACCCGGACCCGGGTTAGCTTTGGCTGTGCCTGGAACTTGCTCGGCGGTGAAGTGCGCGAAACCACGGAAGTGAAATCCTCTTCTATAGTGAAGGGTGAATCCTTCTACGATACCGCGCGTGTCCTCTCCGGTTACAGCGACGTTATCGTCATGCGGCATCAACTCGAGGGCTCTGTCGGCGAATTTGCCGCGGCCAGCCGCGTCCCCGTGATCAATGGTGGCGATGGTTCAAACGAGCACCCCAGTCAGGCGCTGCTTGATCTTTATACCATCCAGAAAGAGGTTCAGGCCCACGGCAAGGCTGTCGACAACCTGCGCATCGCACTCATTGGGGATCTTCGCTACGGCCGTGCCGTACATAGCCTATGCAAGCTGCTGTGTTTGTACGACAACATCAGTTTCACACTGATCAGCCCGCCCGAGCTCAGACTACCGGCGAGCTACCTGGACACGATGAAACAGCATGGCCACGAGTATCGTGAGTCCGATGACCTGCAGGCAGGCATTGCCCACGCGGATATCCTTTACGTCACCCGGACTCAGGAAGAGCGATTTCCATCCAGGGAAGAGGCTGATCGTTATCGGGGACTGTTCCGCCTCAATCAGACGATCTACACCGAAAACTGTGAACCCAATACGGTCATCATGCATCCCCTGCCCCGCGACAGCCGGGATGAGGCGAGAGAACTTGACGATGATCTGAATGAGAACCCAAATCTGGCTATTTTTCGCCAGACCGATAATGGCGTAGTCATTCGGATGGCGTTGTTCGCGCTAATCCTGGATGTTGCTGACCAGGTCGACAAGACAGCCAGAGACGTCAACTGGTACACCGCCAGCCGGTTCTCACCGTAGCGAGCAGAAACAACCATCCGAGATACAGGCTGGGCGAGTTCTGCTGATAGCAGTTAGACTGAACCAACAACTGAAGGAGCCAGACATGATCTACGACAGTATCCTACACACCATCGGCAATACGCCGGTTGTCAGACTCAACAAAATCGCACCCGAGGGCCAGAACATCTATGTCAAAGTGGAAGCCTTCAACCCGCTGTCCTCTGTCAAAGATCGCCTCGCTATTGCCATCATCGAAGACGCTGAGCGCCGCGGAGACCTGAAGCCAGGGCAAACTGTCGTTGAAGCAACGTCTGGCAACACAGGAATTGCCCTTGCCATGGTCTGTGCCGCGAAAGGTTACCCTTTTGTCGCCACCATGGTGGAGACCTTCTCGATTGAACGCCGCAAAATCATGAAAGCCATGGGTGCCAAGGTCATCCTTACGCCAGCAGCCGAACGGGGCTCAGGCATGGTTAAACGGGCCGAGTCGCTGGCAGAGGAACACGGCTGGTTCCTGGCGCGCCAGTTTGAAAATGAGGCCAATCCTGCCTATCACCGCAACACAACCGGCCCGGAGATCCTGCGCGATTTCGCCGGTCGAGAACTGGACTACTGGGTCAGTGGCTGGGGCACCGGCGGCACCATGACAGGCGCCGGCGAGATGATCAAAAAGGCGAGACCGGATGTCCAGATCATTGTTGCAGAACCGGCAGGTGCCGCTCTCTTGTCAGGTAAAGAATGGGCGCCCCATAAAATCCAGGGCTGGACCCCTGATTTCATACCTGGTGTATTAAACAAAGACGTCGCAGATCAATTCGTTCCGGTCAACGATGACGAGTCCATTGCTAATGCGCGCCGCCTCGCCAGCGAGGAAGGTATCTTCACTGGGATTTCAGGCGGTGCGACCGTGACCGCAGCACTAGACGTGGCTGAATCAGCGCCGCTTGGCAGCACCTTCTGCGTCATGCTGCCGGATACGGGTGAGCGTTATCTGTCCACGCCACTCTTCGCCGATATTTCAGAAGAGTCGGACGACGAATGGCTCAACAGTCTTTAGTCATCCGCCACCATTACCGCAATAGAAAGCCCTCCATCTGGAGGGCTTTTTCTTGGCCTTCTAACCGGTCGCTTACCATTGGCCCTTAGGAGGTCTCAATGAGGCCACGCCAGGTACCGCTCAAGGTTGCGCTTAAAGCATAGCGTCCATTTCGGGCACGGCTTTAAACAGATCGGCGACAAGACCGTAATCAGCGACCTGGAAAATCGGCGCGTCCTCGTCCTTGTTGATGGCAACAATGACCTTGGAGTCCTTCATACCAGCCAGGTGCTGAATAGCACCACTAATACCGACCGCGATGTAAAGATCCGGAGCAACAATCTTGCCGGTCTGGCCCACCTGCATGTCGTTCGGCACAAAACCTGCGTCAACCGCAGCACGGGATGCACCAATGGCTGCTCCCAACTTGTCAGCGACAGACTCGAGCAGAGAGAAGTTCTCACCATTCTGCATGCCACGACCGCCGGAAATAATGATAGAGGCCGCAGTCAGTTCAGGCCGCTCAAGCTGCACAATCTCTTCTTTCTCCCATGTCGTAAGCCCCGTGTCCTGAACACTGTCGAGTGCTTCGATGGGGGCACTGCCGCCCTCCGCTGCTACCGGATCAAATGCCGTACCACGCACCGTGATAACCTTGATCGCGTCGGAGGACTGAACCGTTGCAATGGCATTACCTGCATAGATGGGACGCTCAAACGTGTCTTCACTGACAACCGCAGAAATATCAGAGATCTGGGCAACATCCAGCAGCGCTGCAACACGCGGCATGAAGTTCTTGCCAGTGGTCGAGGTAGAAGTCACAACATGACTGTATTTGCCGCCAATCTCGGCCACCAGGGCAGCAATATTTTCTGCAACGCCATGGTCATAGACGGCGTTATCAGCGACCAGTACCTTGCTGACACCGGCGATTTTGGCGGCCGCATCACCCGCTGCAGCACAGCTGCTGCCGGCAACCAGAACGTCAATTTCGCCGCCCATCTGTTGCGCTGCGGCGACAGAGACAAGCGTCGGCGCCTTGATGGATTCATTATCATGGTCTGCTACTACAAGAATGCTCATGAGATCACCTTCGCTTCGTTTTTCAATTTGTCGACCAATTCTTCAACGGTCTCAACAATAATGCCTGCTTCACGCTCTGCCGGCGGTGTGACCTTCAGCGTTTTGAGGCGCGGCGTGACATCAACACCCAGTTCTGCCGGAGAATAAGTGTCGATCGGCTTTTTCTTCGCCTTCATGATATTCGGCAAGGAGGCATATCGTGGTTCATTCAGTCGCAGATCAGTCGTAACCAAGGCGGGCAGTTTGACGGTGATGGTTTCAAGACCCCCGTCGACCTCACGGGTGACAGTGGCAGTGCCATCGCCGAGCTGAATTTCAGAGGCGAAGGTTGCTTGCGCCATACCACCCAGCGCGGCCAGCATCTGACCGACCTGGCTGTTGTCGCCATCGATTGCCTGTTTGCCAGCGATTACCAGTGCAGGTTCCTCCTTGTCGACAACGGCTTTCAGCACCTTGGCAATCGCCAGGGGCTGCATGTCTTCGTCTGTTTCGACCAGGATGCCACGATCGGCGCCCAATGCGAGGGCCGTGCGAATCTGCTCCTGGCAGTTGCTGGCACCGACGGAAACGACAACAACCTCAGTCGCAGTACCGGCTTCTTTAAGACGAACGGCCTCTTCGATGGCTATCTCATCGAAGGGGTTAACCGACATCTTCACGTTGTTGAGATCGACGCCAGAGTTGTCAGACAGCACGCGAATATTCACGTTGTAGTCGACAACCCGTTTGGCTGCTACTAGAACTTTCATCTAATTCCTCGATTCGTGTTGATTGGTGTATTTACAAGAGCTGCCCTTCGTCCCCAATAATTCTCTCATCAGTATGTCGGGCACCGTCGTGGACAGATTTGACGCGCGTATTCTGCCGACTCTACTGACCTTTATCAATACTGTGCATTGCACAATTTTTTGAAAGACGTGTAAAATCAGGAACTTATTAAAGGACATAACAGGTGCTGTTACCGGGCGATAAGCTCGCCCGGGTAATCGGCCGAATATCCCTGTGATCAGCAGTTTTTAAAGTCAGTAAATGAGGAGACACCCTGTGGAAAGAGAATCCATGGAATTTGATATGGTCGTGGTCGGGGGCGGTCCCGCAGGTCTTTCGGCGGCAATACGCTTCGCCCAGATGGCAATTGAATCCGGCGAGGAACTTACCGTTTGTCTTGTCGAAAAAGGCTCAGAAATCGGTGCCCATATCCTCTCCGGCGCTGTCATAGAGACTCGCGCACTAGATGAACTGATTCCGGACTGGCAGGAACAGGGGGCACCGCTCAACAACCCTGTCACCGACGATATTTTCTATTACCTCACAGATGATCATCAAGGGATGAAACTGCCCAGCATCCTTGTGCCGTCGGGGCTGCACAACGACGGCAACTATGCGACCAGCCTTGGCAACCTGTGCCGCTGGCTCGGCGAAAAAGCGGAGGAACTGGGTGTTATGCTGTTCCCTGGATTCGCTGCGAGCGAAGTGCTTTACAGCGAGGATGGCTCCATCAAGGGCGTTGCCACAGGTGATATGGGCATCGGCATGGACGGAGAGCAGAAACCGGCTTACCAGCCCGGATATGAACTGCACGCCAAATACACCCTCTTTGCCGAAGGCTGCCGGGGGCATCTCGGCAAACAGCTGATTGAGAAGTTTAATCTGGATGCAGATTCCGACACTCAACACTATGGGATCGGTTTCAAGGAAATCTGGGAGATTGACCCCGCCAAGCACACACCGGGCAAGGTCATCCACACCATGGGCTGGCCACTCGACCACGGCCCAGGAGGCAGCCTGGGTGGCTCATATCTATACCATCTGGAGAACAACCAGGTCGCGCTTGGCCTCATCATCAATCTCGACTACAAAAACCCGCATCTGAGCCCTTTCGATGAATTCCAACGCTGGAAAGGCCACAAGTTCATCCGCGATTATCTCGAGGGTGGCAAGCGGGTTTCCTACGGTGCCCGTGCCGTTATCAAAGGAGGGCTCAACGCACTGCCAAAGCTGACGATGCCTGGCGGCCTGCTCGTCGGAGACGACGCGGGCTTCTTGAACAATCTGAAGCAGAAAGGCACCCATACAGCCATGAAGTCAGGCATGATGGCGGCCGAGGCCGTCTTTGATGCCATCAAGGGTGGCTCCGCCGGCGGGCAGGAACTTGGAAGCTACGTTGAAAAGTACAAGTCATCCTGGCTCTTCGAAGAATTGCATCAGGCCCGAAACACCACAGGCTGGATGCACAAGCTTGGCTTGCTGCTGGGTTCAGCCGCTATCTGGATTGAGCAGACTATTTTCCGCGGCAAACTACCCATCACACTGACCGACCCGGTGCCAGACCATGCGGGAATGAAACTGGCATCCAAGGCACGCAAAATTGATTATCCGAAACCTGATGGTGTCATCAGTTTTGACAAATTGTCTTCCGTGTTCCTGACCAACACCTATCACGAGGAAGATCAACCCTGCCACCTGCAGCTGACTGACCCCGGCATTCCCCTCAACTCGAACCTGCCGCTCTACGCTGAGCCAGCGCAGCGCTACTGCCCTGCCGGTGTCTACGAAATTGTTCAGGAGGAAGACGGTTCCAATAAGTTCCAGATCAATGCGCAGAACTGTATTCACTGCAAGACCTGCGATATCAAAGATCCGGCCCAGAATATCAACTGGGTGGTACCCGAAGGTACTGGCGGTCCCAACTACGGGAACATGTGATATTCAATCAACATCACGAAAGCGATACTGATACCGACAGCGACTTTCTATTTTTGCTGCCCGACAACATTTGAAAGTCGCTAAAGGGTATCCACCACAGATCCCCCATGTTGGGCGCATCCAATTACAGCGTCATGCAGGCAAAGTACGTCCCGCCTGACCAGACCCCTATCGCACCCTCGTGTTCTACCATCAGGTCTGCCAACTGGTAGTAGACATTGCGACTAACCCTTGCCTCCATACGGTCACGCACCATTACATAGGGCACCCACTCGTCGCCCTGCTGCGTCATCCTCAGCGGATGCTCCGCATCGACCATGACCTCCTCACCCATGTCGGTGGTCATCTGCAGCCACTGAGCTGTATCCAAGCCGCTGACAGACATCAGCAACGCCTGGAATGGCGCATCCTCAACCGTGATCCTGCATTTCTCGACAGGCGTCACGAGATAATAATCATCACCTTCACGCCGCAACACTGACCCAAACAAATGAACGAGACGCCGGCGCCTGATCGGCGTTCCCTGGTAAAGCCAAGTGCCATCCCGCTGGATGACCATGTCGATGTCCTTCTGGTTTGTCGGGTGCCAGAGGTGCACCGGCGGATTTTCCTTGCCAACGACCTTGTCCAGCTCAACCATCAGCGAATACGGCAGATCCTGCATAGCCAACGCATCCTGTTATACACTCCAGTTTATACGTTAACTGATTGCGAGCTGTATCTGGAAGATGGCGAGAACAATTAAACCGAAGCCCCTGACACCTGAAGGGTTCGCCCCATTTGGAGACGTCATCGAGACGGGAGCTTGGGTGGAGCAACGTATTATCAACGAAGGCTTCACGACCCGATTCCATGATCTCGCCAGGCTGGAACTGACGGCTACAGGAGGGCGGCCCGGCCTGAGCATATTTCGCTCAGCCCCGAGAAGCATGCCAATAACGCTCTCATTGATGGAGCGACATGTGCGATCAAGCCAGACTTTCGTGCCTCTCGACAACACGCCCTATATTGTCGCGGTCGCCGCAGCAGGGGACCTTAACCCGGGTGCCATTTGCGTATTTTTCGCGAGACCTGACCAGGGGGTGAATTACCACGCCGGCACATGGCATCACTACAGTCTCGCTCTGGGCGAACAATCGGATTTTCTCGTCATCGATCGCATTGCTGATGACGAGGACTGCGATGAGATCATGCTTGCCGAGAATGAACAGATCACGCTGGATCTGTCAGATATCCTATGATGGAACGTCCACTTCCAGCTTTCCTTATCAGCTACAGTGATTCCTCCTTCACGAATCCACATGAGGTCGTCCTGCCAGATGAGCCACCCGAATGTACGGGCAGCTTTACACACATGGGGGCAAAATACTGGGGCTTTGAAACCAGTCGACATCGCGCCATGTCGGTCGTAGAGGGCGAAGCGGCCTTTCAGTTTAACCACGACGCCTGTCACTGGTTCGAAATTGGTCTTTCGGCACCTGCCCGGGTCGAACGCCTGACTGTCAGCACCCGCTGGTTTACGGGCAACCAGGTACCCGCTGTCAGCATCCTGCTGCTGCATGGTGACCAATCCACGGAGGTCATCAGTCGCGCCCCGCTGCAGCCCGACCATGAGCACGTTTTCGAGATCAATCCAACCCTGGCGAGCCGCTGCGTGGTGATGTGCTATCACGAAGGCGGTATTGCCCGGGTCAATCTGTTCGGCCAGAGCGTGGACGAGACCGATCAAGAGAATCTGCTTGAAATGGCGACGATCAGCCATGTTTCCAACGAGCACTATGGTCGACCAGACGACGCGGTTGCCGGGAACAGGGGCATTGATTACATGTTTGGCTGGGAATCGGCACGCTCAGGGTTCGGCGAACAGGCTCTGTTTCATCTGGCTGAACCCGCGGTCATTCGCAGCATCGTCGTCGACACATATCTGCATCGACTGAATGCACCGCTCAGCTGTCACGTCTACTCACTGCAACTGTCCGCAGGTAACGACATCGAGACCTGCATGGCCCAACGCCCTCGCTGGGCCATCGAATTTGCGGATGGCCTTCGCATCCAACCTGAAAATTTTCAGGCGTACATGCAGCAACAGCGTTATCTGGATGAAGCGACAGCTGACCCTGGCAACTTCAGAATTTCGCTCCTGAACGAGTCGAACAGCCTGTGGCAACCAATCATCAGTTTTGGCAGACTGCGGGCTGATACCTGGCATCGTTTTGACGCACTGGAATATAACGGCGTGACGACCCACCTGCTCTACATGCACTTCCCGAATGGCGGAATACACGGGTTAAAGGCGTTTGCCTGATAGATTACAGCCGAGGGTACAGATGCGAAAAATCATTGCTGATCTACTGATCAGGCACCTGACCGAGGAAACCGAAAGACCACCCCAGGTCTCAGGGCTTGGCTATCACTGGGCAGACTTTATTCAACCGGGTGATGTCCTGCTGGTTGAGGGCACTACCCGCATCAGCACAGCGATCAAGTACCTGACCCAGTCAACCTGGTCTCATGCCGCCATGGTGGTCCATGCCTCCCCAGCAAAGATTATTGAAGCTGATGTCAAAAATGGCGTGGTTAAAACCGGCATCGACAAGTATCTCGGACAGAATGTGCGCATTTGTCGCCCCATTAACCTGACAACGGCGGAGATCACGGCTGTTATCGAGCACGCTGAATCGCACATCGGTGTCAGCTATGACATCAAAAACCTCGTCGATCTGGCTCGATACCTGCTGCCGACGCCACCGGTGCCTGCAAGGTATCGGCGCCAGATGCTGACGCTCGGCAGCGGTGACCCGACAGAGAAACTGATTTGCTCTTCACTGATCGCACGTTCTTTTCAGCATATCCGATATCCGATCCTGCCGATGCAGTGGTGGACTGAAGACCACACCTTAATGTCGCAGGTCCGACACTATTCACTTTTCATGCCCCGGGATTTTGACCTTTCACCTTATTTCAGCGTCGTCAAACCGACCGTCGAAGGTGGTTTTGATCACAAGTCTATGACCTGGGCAGAAGACCAAACCGAGGATCAACAACGATGATAAAAGGCTGGCAAGGCGAAGCGCTGAACACTGCACCGGACTCCGAGAATCGGATACATGGCGATGACATGGCGCAGCGATTCGGGTTCCAGGGCGGCCTGGTCCCCGGCGTAACGATATCTGCGTACCTGATCCAGCCTGCCGTGGCCGCCTGGGGCATGGATTTCCTGGATCGAGGCGCAGCGCACGTCCAGGTGACGTCTCCGCTGTACGACGAAGAGTCATTCCAGGTCGAGATCCTGGCGCAGGGGAACGCGCACTATGAAGCACAACTTGTCCGAGCAGGCAGCAGCATCAGTGCAAGCGCCGAAGTCAGCCTGCCCGAACTCGCTGCCAGCCCGCCTGCGCGCAATCACGACCCCATCGCTGCACCGGAATATGTAGGCCCGCCCGCCTCGATCGATACTCTCACCAGGCTTCAACAAGAGGGCTGCGTTGCTTATCGCTATCACTGGGGCGCAAAACATCGTATGCAGCACTATTTGAGAGACATGAGCCTGATGCCGGCACTCCTTACCGGAGATAATGCATATGCCAATATGAGTTATTTGCTTGGTATCTCTAACTGGATTCTTGCGGGCAATGCCTACATGAACCCCTGGATTCATCTCGAGACGACTTCTCAGAACTATCGGCCCGTACCGCAGGGTACTGATATCGTTGCCGAGATGTGCGTCGTGGAATTCTTCGAGAGGAAGGGACACGAATTCATTGATGTCGACGTCGCCCTCTTTGATGAATCCGACGATACCTGTCTCATGACGGTCAGACAGCGGGCTATTTACAGACTAAGAGGAAGTTAGCCGCCCAGAGCCTGGACGAGAGACAAGAAAAAAAGCGGCGACAAACAAGCGACAAGAGATGAATCGGTGCCGGCTGCGATTTATGATGCGTCTTCACCAAGAGCAAGAGCGACAATCAGGGCCAAGTATGACTGATCCAATCAACCGCTCCGTCGAGGAGCCTTCTGTATTCAGCCCTGCCGCACGCCAGTACGCACTTGGCGTCCTCGTGGTCGTCTACACGTTTAACTTTATCGACCGGCAGATACTTTCGATCCTGCTGGAGCCCATCAAACAGGACCTGGGTTTATCTGACTCGGCACTCGGCTTGCTGACCGGCTTCGCCTTCGCCCTGTTCTACGCCACCCTGGGCATTCCGATCGCCCGTTATGCTGACAAGGGGAATCGACGCAACCTGATCGCGCTAGCGCTGGCGATCTGGAGTGCGATGACAGCACTGTCAGGCCTCGCCCAGAACTTCTGGCAGCTGCTGGCAGCACGCATCGGGGTTGGCGTCGGCGAAGCCGGCTGCAGTCCGCCAGCGCATTCGATGATTGCCGACTACTTCCCCGCCCACAAACGCGCCACCGCGCTTGGCATCTATTCCCTCGGCATTCCAGTAGGCATTCTGTTCGGCTTTCTCGCTGGCGGCTGGCTCAACGAATTTTTCGGTTGGCGAGTGGCCTTCTTCGTGGTCGGTGTGCCTGGCATTCTTCTCGCTATCCTGGTTCGGTACACACTACGCGAACCGGCCCGGGGCATGGCAGAAGGACGTGTCGATCAGGTCGAACAGCCCGGGATCAAAGAAACGTTCCAATTCATGTGGCGCAAACGCTCCTTCAGGCACCTGGCTTTCGGTGGCGCCCTGACCGCCTTTGTCGGTTACGGTGTCGTAACCTGGGTACCTTCTTTCCTGATTCGCTCGCACGGTATGGAAACCGGAGAGGTTGGAACCTGGCTCGGACTTATCCTGGGCATTCCCGGCGGTATCGGCATTGCGCTGGGTGGTTACATGGCGGACAAATTAGGTGCCCGTGATACCCGCTGGTATCTGTGGATCGTTTCGGTGGCGCTGCTGGCGGGTGTACCCTTTGCTTTTGGCGTCTATCTGAGCGACAGCGCACTCGCAGCCCTCTTATTCCTGATCATGCCAATTGCGCTCGGTAACTTTTACCAGGCGACGACCTTCTCCCAGACTCAGGGCCTCGCAACGTTGCGCATGCGCTCGGTCGCTGCGGCTGTGTTGCTGTTTATTCTCAATATCATCGGTCTTGGTGCAGGCCCACAGGCCGTGGGCATCGTCAGCGACTTACTG
>Ga0181575_10000839_pt1 | contig 22037 bp, 12 predicted proteins | sample 101ome_23_FD_145599 | JGI IMG/M metagenome (GOLD analysis project Ga0181575, IMG submission 145599) | Coastal salt marsh microbial communities from the Groves Creek Marsh, Skidaway Island, Georgia - 101411CT metaG (spades assembly) | ecosystem: Environmental > Aquatic > Marine > Intertidal zone... | reverse complement strand
ATAGTCAGTTCCCTTTATCCATTCTCTAAAACTAATACCAAGTTTAACTGTACTGCCAGTATCTCTTAAGAATTTATGCAAATCTACCTTCAAGTATTCCTTTAGAAAGTAGTGAATTGTTGGTGTTGTGCTTTCCCCAACACCAATATTTTTCTTTTTACCGTCATAATATAAAGAGACGTGGACTTTATCTTTCCAACGTCTCTTTATCATTGTAGCAGCAATCAAACCAGAGGTCCCAGACCCAAGAACGATGAATTTTTTCATATAATATTAGACTATAGTATATTCGTTTCCTCCAACTGCTACCCAACCAGAAGAAGTATAAAGTAGAGTAACACTCTCTCCAACAGCATCTAGTTCAATAGAGGTTCCTCCCAAGAATGTTGCAGGAGTAATAGTTACTGTTCTGGTTGGTGGAGAGTTATCGCTAATTAGTGCGAAGATCTTAGTATCTCCTACGGTTCCATTGGCAAGAGTTACTGTGTAGTCTGCCGTAGCAGTTAGTTCAGTTACTCCAGTTACCGAAGCAGCACCAGCAGCACTAATTGATTCAACAAGACCAGCTTTACCTGGTTTGAGACTGACCCACTGATTATCAGAATATGCTTGATAATCTCCATTAGTTTCATTATAAATTAATGCACCAGTTTGAGTTACAAGACCAACTCTTTCTGCATTAGTGCAATGTGGCAAACGCATAAAGTTTGCATTAGGAACAGCAGGTCCACTACCTGCTGCAGAAAAGTCAACGGCACATAATCCTGTAAGGATACCAACAGCCATTACAGAGTTTGGATCAAGATTTAATTGTCCATTATGAACTTGTAATGGGTTATCAATAACTCCAAGACCACCATAACAACTGATTACTTCTGTCCATCCCTGGTTAATACGATATTGGTGTGCAGTTGTTCCGACACCGATACTTTGACTAAAGTTAGAATCGCCAGCAACAAGCAGACTTCCTGAAGAAGGTACTAGATATTCTAAAGTTGTACTGATACCAATAGTTGAGAACATCGCTGTGCCAGATGCACAATCAAGTTGAACCTGAGGAATAACAGATCCAATACCAATTTTATTAGCAACTGTAATATTATTCTGCAGTTCAATGTCGTACATTGTTGATATACCAGAAGTGGTATTCAACCTAACATTATCAATTACAGAAGGGAATGTGTAGGTATTTGCGTTTAGATTTCCCGATACCTCTACATCTGATCCAAAGAATGCTTTCCCAGTAACTGTTGATGTACCAACAACATGAATTTTATGTTGTGGATTTGGAGCACCAAGACCAAGATCTCCACTATAAGTCAAGGTTGCTACATCAGCATTTGACTGACCATTAACAAACTGGAAGTTACCAGTATTAAGACCAGCAGGACCAGCATGAATAACAAAGTTCAGGTCTCCAGTGTCATTATTTCCGATGTCAACAGTTTTTGCTGCTGCACCATATCTCATAAATCCAGTCTTAGCACCAGCACCATTCTCTTGACCATAAGAGATAGTAGCAGTCTGACTGTCTGAAATAACTTCTAGGTTTACTGCTGTTGATTTTCTAATTTGAAGTTCAGCAGTAGGAATAGCACTTCCAATACCAACTAATGCACCTTCAGCAGCAGTAAATACTGTTCCTCCAGTACCAACATGTAGATACTCAGTTACTGTACTGATACCTGTAGTAGATACAGATGCTTTAAGTTCGGTTACTGTAGTTACACCAGTAACAAAAACATTTCCAAGTACAGATACTTTTGATGTTGGATTAGTTGTGCCTAGACCAATATTAGAGTTTGCAGAAGGAATCATCAATAGATGATTATTTGTTCCCTCTGACTCAATTTTTAGAGGTCTATCATAAGTATGAATCTGCTGATAACCAGCATCTAGAGGTCCTTCACCAATTAAGAGACCATCAGATGCTCCATTACCAGTAATTGTTGAAATAAATCTAGCGTAATTATTATAGAAAGTTAAACCACCTACTGATGAAGAATCTCCAGTTGTTCCGATAAAACCTCTACCAGTTGCATCAATAACAAATGGTGTACTATCTGGAGTATCATCATCAACTCTAAATGCAGGTCCACTACCAAGTTGAATGATTCTGAATAGAGGATCCGTCGTGCTTGCAAGAATAGAAGTAACACCAACAATTGCAGCACCAGAACCTGCAAGTCTGAGTTGTCTAGTTGTTATAATACCAGTTGCATTGATGTCGCCAGTTGAGTTAATACCAACTCCATCTTGCCCAAACTCACTATTTCCTCCAATTTGTAGGGCATTATATGGCATCGTTGTAGCGATACCAACATATCCAGCAGCATATATGGAAGTATATCCAAAACCAGGATCTACATCGACCCATTGAGATGTAGGTAGATTTAGTAGTTGTCCTCCATCTCCAAAGTAAGTAACGATTCCACTAGGAGATGTTGCAGTAACAATTCCGTTACTTTGAATAGAGGTAATCCCAACCTCAACATTCCCCTTGAATGTTCCTACACCAGCGATATATACGTCTTCTACAAAAAAGGCATTTTTAATGGTCGTTAGACCTACAAATTTTGCTGTACCCCTAACATCCAAAAACTCGGAAGGAATCGAGGTCCCGATTCCAACCAAGCCATTAGGATTTACAACAAAATTGTCATCATCAACCTGTACGCCATTTCTGAAGTTGAATGACTTCCTAAAATTTGCCATTATTATAAGCTTTAGAGTTATTTATCTGATAGTTTTTGTTCCAAATCTTGAACTCTTGCAGAGAGTTCTTTTACTGCTTCGACAAGTAGAGGAACAATTCTCTGATAATCAACTGCCAGATAACCATTATCTCTAGTTGTAACTGCCTGAGGTAGAACTTCTAGAACTTCCTGAGCGATTACACCAACATCGTCGCCAGACTTACCAGACTTTTCATTCCAATCATAAGTGTTACCACTGATTGATAGAACCTTCGCGAGAGGATCATCAATAGGAGTAACATTGTCCTTCAGTCTTTCGTCTGAAGTATAGAATGCAGTAATGTCTCCAGTTACGTTTAGATCTGCATTGATTGTTGTAATCGTGCTGATTGAAACGCTACTGCCAATCGCAGCACTGATAACCAGATCACCGCCTCTAGTGTCGATGGTTGTTGTTCCACCAACACCGAGTCTGATACCGTCAATATATGCTTCTTCAAATGCACCACCGACTGTACCAATGTAAGCACCCTTGTCAACATCAGGAATAATACCTGTGTTTGCAACAATTACATCATCAATGGTTGCTTTACCATCAATACCGATACCGCCAGCAACAACTAGAGCACCAGTTGTCTTACTTGTAGATTGGGTAACGTCAGTTAGTTTTACAACACCAGTAATTGTAGCAGTGTTTCTAATTCTAACTTGATTGTTGAATGTTACTGGACCATCAAACTGAGATAGAACAGTACCAGACTTACCACCCTCAACTCTGAGTCTTTCTTTGATTAGAACTTCATCGAAGACAACACTGAGACGACCAACATCCTGACCAGTTACAGTTGCAACAGGAACATCGAATGTAACTTCCTGACCAGTTGCAGAACTTGCTTTCTTGTTACCAATATAGAAGTCGCCATCGCTGTTCATACCAGTGTAAACAACGACACCAGATGCTTTCTTCTGGGACTGTGCAAGGAAAGATTCCTGCTCAGTTAGAGATCTAACTTGTACCTGAGGTAGACCAGTTGAATAGTTACCAGGACCGAAACCAAGATATTCAAATGTATGACCAGAAGCACGAATGATCGAAGGTCTGCGTAGTTCGATCGCAGGTGGTTTGATCTTTCTAGCAATACTTCCAGAAGCATGATTTTCTTTTGGAGTTCCGAATACACCGCGAAGAACTTCTAGTTCATTATTGTTTGAACCAACATATTCAGAATTACTGATTCTTAGAATCTCGTTATCAATCTGAATGTAAGATCCTAAGGAGAAAGTATTGAGAGTCGCAATACCGCAGATTGCATTTCCTGCAATAGTTACGTTATTTCCAGTACCAAGTTCTTCTCCAAGGAAGAACTTATTGTTTTCGTATAGAAGTACTGATCTTGCACTCAGATTTTCATTTGTTGCATCGCTAGAAGCATTATTTGAATCAAAACCATGCTTAAGAACAAATGCTGCACTAGATAATGCATTTGAAGTTGCAAGAGTGAAAGTTGTAACTCCAATCTTTTCATTTACAACAAAATCTCCAAGATGATTGTGCGAGGAATCAACTATTCTTAGTTTAGATCCAGAGGTTAAATTGTGAGAAAATCCTGTTGTGACAGTTGTTATTCCGCTAACTGGAGTACTTACCGAAGAAACAGGAACCGATGGACCACAATTTACGATATATTGTTCAGTATGAATTTGTGGATCACCATCAGTAATGGCAACAGCAACCTGAGTTTTGGATGGAATAGATGCAATTCTATAGTATCCATCTCCAGTTGTACCAATACCAGTTACTTGAAGTACATCACCAATGTTTGTTGAAATACCAGATGATGAGATTGTTAATCCTGCACCAACACCTAGACCAATGACCGAAGTATCAAAATCAAGCTCTTCAGCATCAGTATATCCAGAACCAGGAGAAAGAATATCAACATCAGTGATTGTTCCACCAGAAGAAACTACAACTTTTGCTGTTGCTCCATCCCAAGCAGTAGAACCATTATTGAGTAGTTTTACATTAAAGTGAGTTCCTTCAATATATCCACTACCTCCAGAGAAGGACGAATAAGTATTAACACCAGCAAATCCATGCTCTCTATCAAGAGTAAGTGTTGCTGTTCCTGATGTAGGAGTCGAAAATGCTGTTGTTACTCCAGAGATTTTTTTACCAAATCCAAAGTCTAGAGCAAATAGATCTAGTGTTTCTTTAGTAAGACTCTTCTTACGATCGTTGGAAACAACTGCCCCGATTGGATTTCTTACCGCAAAAGATTTAATCGCTCCAGGATTATCATCAATATTATCCTTATCTAACTGGGGATATAGATCAGTTACGTTCTGACCATACTTAAATTCAGTAAACTCTTCAGAGATTGCGTTGTTTGAATTTAAAACAAACGCATGATAGATACCATCCTGAACATCCTTAATATAAGGACTAATAATTTCAGAACGATATACAAAATAGTTTTTATTTACATCATTCTTTTCAAATCTAGGAAGATTAAGTCCTCTAGTTGATGTATCATTCGTAAATGTTCCTGGAGTGTGTACTACTCCAAGTACATCAGTTGAAGAATATGTAAACGTTGAATCATCAATAATACTATCAACAGTAAATCTTCCGTTGTAACCCTTGTTAATAAATCCACCAGTATTGGTAGTACTTCTTACATTAACAATATTAACTAGGTTTCCTACTTGTAGTGTATGAGGAAGTTCTGTAGTTACAGTTACAATACCAGCAGATCCAGCAGTACAGGTACTGATGAATCTTGGATTTCTATGATAGTCATGGTCGGTAGCACCAATACTTACTCTGCCAGGATCCCCATCATTTCTAAATCCAGTGCTGCTAGATTCCTGAACGATAAATGTTTCTGCAGGTGCCTTAGCATTTTCTGCATCCTTAGGAATAACAATTCTGACTTTATACAGTTTCTCATCCAAACTTCTAGCATCATCAAATCTCTTGATGAATGTATTATCAGTTTTTTCGCTTAGTGTTTGTACACCGTAAGTATTCAGAGCACTATAGATGCTGTTTGCATGAGTACTATGAATAAACCAGTTAGAAACTGTAGCGTCCCATTGAACTGGGTGTGCAATATCGCCAGAATCTTTATCAGAAACTCTACTTTCAATCGTTAAGTTAGTTCCTCCATAAATTGCAACCTCAGTATCGTTATCAGCAGCTGCTTTAGAAGAAGCAAGTTTGATTTCAGTAGAACTTTGCTTGATTACAAAATAAGTTCTATGAGGAACAATATTTTCTGGAAGATCTCCATCATCACTCGTAATGATTATTTCTTCACCTGTAAGTAGATTATGAGCAGCATCTAATGTTAATGTGTTTGCTACTGGTCCAGATACAACTTTAAATCTCTTAAAAGAAACATTAGTTCCAAGAGCAGTTCTAACTCCACTATTAACATCATTATCATTCATGCAAATATTAGCACTAAAAGTACCAATACCAGCGCCAAGATTTACATATAATTTGTCTTCTTTTCTGGCACCAACTCTATAACCCTGTGTTAGGATTGGTGGAGAATCATCGAAGTTGTTGAATCCAAAGAGATATAGATGACTTGAAATACCAACAGAAGTTGTTAGACCAACATCTAGTGACTGCCAATCAATATCAGTTTCTTCATCATCAATGGCTCTCGGTGTAATAATAGAGGTAATATAACCTTTATTATCTTTATCGAAGGCAGACTTTCTGAATCCTTCAGATACAAGAGAGAATTGACCGAAGTTGGAGTTAGAGTTAGTAATTGAAGCGTCGCCACCGCTTACGGTTTCAAAGTGATTGTTGAAACCAATAGCGAAGACGGAAACGATCTGCATAACAGAATCGTTTGACATCTTCATGTGAGTAGTATCCCAACCTTTACGATATACTGCATTCGCATCTAGGTGGTAAACTTTGTTCTTATCAAGAGAAGATGAACCCGAGGATAGTTCTCCACCAGTCTTCTTACTGATAGAAATACCTTCGTAGTTTCTAGTCTCTGGATTATACTTTACAAATGCTCTATCGTCTTTTTGTAGTGAAATACCCGTGAACTGGGCAACAACCATCGAACGGAAACCTGATGCCTTAGAACCATCAGCGTGCATTCCATTCATACCCCATACAGAACGCATGGAGATGTTAAAGATGTAAGGAGATGCACCAGATACGGTATCAGTTTCAATAGTTACAGTTGCACCACTTACATCAGGTACTGTAAGAAGGTTTGGTTGAACGAATGGTAGCAAATATGTAAAGGTATTTGCATTAATAACTGACTGAACTTTTGCTGAGATGTTATAGTCATTAACACCATTAGCTAGACCGACTCCATTGATCTTAATTGGAGTTCCTTCGTTGAATCCGTGCTCAAGAACTGTAGTAACAGTAATAACTGGACCAGCAGTACCGCCAGTACCAGACTCAATTCTGGCAATAGAAAGAGGATCTGATGCAAATGCACCAACGATTTCCCATTCTGGACGTTGCTTTGCAAATCCATCAGGTAGGGTCGGATACTTCTCTGCAATGTCTCTAATTGAACTGAATGCATTAGAGAGTTTGCTATAATACATGTCAAGGTCAGTTAGATCATAACCTGTGACATCATTTACACCATCAGCATACTCAAAGCAGCTTAGTTTATGGTGCGAGAATGTTGGTGTAGCGCGGTTTGTTGTCGAGAAATCAATATTATCAGTATAAACTTGCTGTAGTTCATTACCATCAAAGATGGAGAACTGCCAGAAATAGCAAGTACCAGTCAGTCTGAAGATTGTACTATCAGGAACTCCAGAGTCTGTTGGGTTTGGAACATACTTAGGACGAATTTTGGTCTTTCTTAAGTCAAGACCAACTAGAGATGTACCTCTAGGAATAATTGCACCACCATATACACTATTAAACTTGTATAGTTGGTTCTCTACTTGATTTAAATCAAAGTTTGAATCTAAGTTTAGAGCAATTTCTTGTGCAGGTGCCGAAACAGTTCCTGCAGGAGACTTAACTCTAACACCAAGACCAGTATCATTATAGATTGCAAAACCAGGTCTGTTATCAATAACGTGCTCGCCTGGGAAAACTAGAATGGTTGTTTTCTCAATTTCATCATTATTATTACCCTTAAGATATGAGAATCTTGCAGACTCAATTAATGCCCTTTGAATCGTTTTAAAGGGTTTTGCAAGAGAATTACCTTGATTTTCAATACTGTCAGTAGACTCAAGATCATTTGGATTTACATAAAGAATTCTTCCCTCAGTGTTCTTTATGAAATTATCTAACTTATTAAGAGGCATCGGAGATTATCAACCATTAGATTTCTATGTTTTATTTATCCGAGCAAATCCTCCTCATCATAAAAGGGTATTAAATCTGCAGGAAGATCCTTTGCATTTTCAATTTCAATTGCATCAAAACAAGGATGCATTTGTTCCATAATCATATAATTAGATCCGCGATAGACATCATCTACCTCGTAAGATTTATTTTCATTTGCTTCATCTACTAAGTCTCTATCATATAGATGACCATCAGGCATTTCGTCAAAGGTAAATGGTATACCTTGAAGGAAATACATTTTTACTATTACTTTTTCCTCGTTATACCAACAGTGTGCCGTAGTTACTGTATATGACATAACTCTTGTTTAACGATATTTAGTAGGACGAGAGGGACTTGAACCCTCACGGCATAAATGCCAACAGATTTTAAGTCTGGTGTGTCTACCAATTCCACCACCGTCCCAAAGGTGCTCCTTGTGAGGATCGAACTCACCTTAGCCGAATTATGAGTTCGGTGCATTCACCAGATTGCTAAAGGAGCATTCGCTATTCGCGAATAGCGAATAGGAGTACTGGGAGTTGAACCCAGACTACCCCGTTATAAGCAGGGCGCTCTAACCATTAAGCTATACTCCCGCAGATGAACTACTGAGCTTCGTTATTATTGTCAGTGTATATTCGTAGAAGTTCATCATCTGCGGGCATCATTACCGCTGCTGTACCATCCTCTCTGACGATACCAATATGCTCTCCGTTTTCTACTCTCTCTAGAAGATCATCAAAGTTTTCTTCCCATTCTTCAAGTGTAAATACTTCCATCAATTCTCCCCATAAACTGCAAGATCTGCGTACTCAATCTCATCTTCAGACAGATTTGCAGTACAAACTTCCAGAACGTTCATGAACTGATCGACAGTTTCGCACTGGACAAACTTTTCATCCCCCTGATCGCTAAGCAGCAGAAAGGAGCGCGAGCAAATGTCAATCACGATGCCTTCGACGTATTCGGCAGTGTTGTTCATGGTGTTCCGTTGATTACCCTGTTATTATAGGGCGAACTGGCACCCCTGTCAACTGTGCCAGTTACGAAACTGGTCAGAGACCTAATAGATCTCTGAGTTCTGAAGTTGATAGACCAACTTTAGCAAGTTTTTCTGCTGGTGTAAGTACAACATTCGCTTCAGCACACCAAGTACAAGTATCCGCATCCCAGCAAAGATGCTCAGTTGCAGCATTATATGTACATGGTTGAACTGTTGTAACTCCAACAGGTTCGGAAACTGGATCTGCAATAGTAACTGACTCGGCAAGACTTGCATCTTGAGTTGACCAATAACTCATAGAAGTTCTATCTAATACCTGACTCCAAGTCTGAGTACTAGGATCAAAAACTCTAATCTTTCCATCTTCCCTCTCTGGAGGTTCTACTGGAGTTGCATTTGCTGGTGCAACATAATAGTCATTACCGCCACGGGGATATGGTTTTGCGTTAGTCTTATGAGTATAAAATCTACCCGTCTTATCGTAATTATAAATTGGGCAGACATTTGCACCGTCTGTCACTGTGACAGTACGCTCAACCCCATCGGAAGTTTTACATGTACATGTGTATGATGGCATCTGTCTTCAACGAAATGTTAGTAAGTTAAAAGTATTTATGACTTAATACAAGCTAAGAGAGCGTAGTTTCTTGGTCTTGTTTCAGAACCAAAGTTTCCGCCGTTAGTTGCGTTAGGTAGACCAGTTTCTCTAGTCGCAGTTCCAGATGCGTTTTCTGCAGCAATCTGATTTCCGCCTCCGCTAGTATAGACCGTAATATCGTGAGTGTGTTGCTGATACTGGTCATTCTGGAAAGTACCATAAGATCTTCCAGAGTCAACCGAAGAACCATCAGACCAACCTCTAATAAATTCACCTCTTAAATCAGGAACATTAAAGTCTGGATCAGAACCTCCCCAGAAGTATCCAATAGCAGCGAATAGAGTTGGTTCTACAATTTTATTATATGAAGCACCATCACATTCTAAGTAACCACCAGGAACAGCAGGACCACCAGAACCTCCATTATCTCCTGCAAAGTAAACAATAGTTCCAGAAGGAACTGTACCAGATCCTGAACCAGCACCCTGAAGACCTTGTTCTCCTTGAATACCCTGAAGACCTTGATTACCTTCTCCGCTAATGCCTTGAATACCTTGGAAACCTTGAATGCCTTGAGATCCAGTAATACCTTGAATACCCTGATTTCCTTCTCCAGTTAGTCCCTGGCGACCTTGGAAACCTTGAATGCCTTGAATACCCTGGCGACCCTGTTGACCTTGAGTTCCGTCTGGTCCCTGAATACCTTGTGTTCCTTGGTATCCCTGAATACCCTGACTTCCTACACCATTGTCTCCCTGTATTCCCTGATCACCCTGAATACCTTGGAAACCTTGTCTTCCTTGGGTTCCCTGATTTCCATTGTTTCCTTGAATACCCTGGCGACCTTGGAAACCTTGGATGCCTTGAATACCTTGGATACCCTGTAAACCTTGTTCGCCCTGAACACCTTGTAAACCTTGATTACCTTGGGGACCCTGAGGACCGAAGTCTCCTTGAAGACCCTGAATCGATTGACCATCAACACCCTGAGCACCTGCACCAACTTGTCCTTGAATACCCTGGATACCCTGATCACCTTGTGCTCCAGTTTCACCCTGAACACCTTGACGACCTTGAATACCTTGGATACCCTGACGACCCTGGATACCCTGACGACCTTGGCGTCCTTGAATACCCTGAGCACCCTGAATACCCTGGGGACCTTGGATACCTTGGAAACCTTGAGTTCCTGATCCACCGATCTGTCCGCTGATACCTTGAATACCCTGTTCGCCCTGGAATCCACGAAGACCCTGAACACCTTGGCGACCTTGAGAACCTTGAGCACCTTGAGGACCCTGAATACCCTGGATACCCTGTTCACCTTGAATACCTTGAGGACCTTGAGATCCTGGACCACCTCCAATACCTTGTATACCCTGATCACCAATGACACCCTGAACACCTTGACGACCTTGAATACCTTGTTCACCAGTTGTTCCTTGAGTTCCTTGAACACCCTGATAACCTTGAATACCCTGAACACCTTGGAAAGAAGCATCTTCAATACTAATCTTTCTCAGTTCATCTTCAGACTGATCATACATTACGAGTAGATCATTAGCTCCATCTGCAGATGTAGTTAATGTTTGTTCAGTAATTGCTTTTCTACTTACTTTACCATCAAACTCAGTAGCAGTAACAATACCAGAGAAGAATCCTGTACCGCGTACACTTAGATCTGAAGTAGATACTGCTGAACCAACGACCAATTGATCGCTAAAAGTAGCAACTCCAACAAAACTAGAAATACCTGTTACTACTAAATCTCTCGCCTCTAGTTTTCCAGAGAAACCAGAATCTCCTACAACATCAAAGATAAACCTTGGAGTTGTAGAACCAATACCAATGCGATTATTTGTATAGTCATACCAAAAATTAGTGGCACCATCAACTAAACCAGCAGTGCCATGGAACTGAATTTGTCCAATAGTTCCGCCAGCACCAGAAACAACAGCACCACTAGACTGCCATTCCATACCGCCAAAGGCAGTTTTTACAAGAATTTCTCCATTAGAACCTGGATCATTTGTAGCATCATAAATGGTTCCAGTAATTCTTACATCTCCTTGAACATGTAGTTCTTGGGATGGATCTACCGTATTAATTCCAACGTAACCAATTTCCTTCGTTGAAATGATAGTTCCGCCAGTACCAACATGGAATCGTTTTGTTGCCGTTAAAATTCCAGTTACATCATCAAATAGTAAGAATGGAGAAGATGCAAAACTTCCATTATCATTCCAAATAATCTCATTATCATTGCCTGGAGGAGCAATGGTAATGGTTGAAATAGAACCGAATGCATTGGCAGTAGCAGTTACAATATTTCCAACAAAGTTTAGTTTGTTGATACTGTTACCAGTACCGACTAGACCACCCTCTTCAAATACCGAAATGCCTGTCGTTATGATTCCAGCAGGAGCAACCTGCCAATATCGATCATATTGACCAGCACCATCAAAAGAAACTAGTTGGTAATATTCGTCTTTAAGAGGCAGTGTTTTCTCTCCAACAAAACCTAAGTTTGGTTCTGTCTCTTCAGGGGACAAATATACGTGTCTATCTGTACTAAGACCCGTTAAAGGTGCTAGCTTCCTCTTGCCACTTAGATATCTATCCTTATTTGCCATAATTATGTCGTGCTATTCTCTAGAATACTTGCAATGAATTCCATTTGTAACGGAGCAACTTTGCCTCCGCTAATTGGTCCAACGTTTACACTAATAGTTGTTGCGGTTGTTGATGCTACAGCGACTGTAGTATTGTATGCAGGGTCAGTTACTCTTGGATAACTTTGAGGTGTTGTATTATTATCAGAGTCACAAGTAAATGTAATTGGACCGTCGATTTTAACTGCTACCCCGTTACCAGCAGTAATTTCATGATATCCAATCGTTAATACCAACTCTCCTGTTGCTGGATCGTATGTTGCATCTGTTGGTGTATGATAAATGAATGTCGATACTCCAACATTTACAGTGAAAGTGTCAGTTGTAGTCCCTGCGATTCCAATAGCGAAATTATCATGTATTGGATCTTTCGTTCTAGGATATGTCTTTAATGTTTGATGATTATCTGACGAACAAGTGAAGGTCAAACTATCTGTTGCGATACCAATAGTTTCTACACCAGCCGTTAGTCCATGGTTGGGTACGGTAAATACCAGATTTCCATCTGCAGGTGTATAAACTACATTGGTTGGTGTTGTATTACCAGCACCAGCAATCTTGATAGAATCTTCTAAGGAACTTACAAATTTATGAACATATTCTCCGCCAGCAACAACTGAACTAGTTCCAGCACTGACAAATGTGTGTTGGGGACTTCCAATATATGTATGAGCGATTCCTGCGGCGCTTCCAATATTTGCTACAAATGTTTTGGATGTTCCTACCTGACCTGGATTAACAATAGAATCAACAACATAAGATGATTGAGGATCTGGGAAAATTGTAGTTGTAATTCCAGAACCTGAAGGGCAGATAAATTCTAGACCCGACAATGTAATTTCTTGACCAGCAACAAATCCATGTGGAGTTAGAGTTGTTACGGTTACGATTCCAGATGGTTCATCATATGTACAACCAGTTACTGATACAATACCCGATTGAACAGCATCAACATAAATTGAGTCAATCTTAATAGCGTCCTTTTCAAGAACAAGACGACCATCAACCAAAACTACAGCATCATTTGGAGGAACATCAATACCTCTGATGACACGAGTATCTCTAAAATTTGTTGTGCTTCTGGTTGTTCTTCTATGCCAGAAAGTTACATTGGGATATGTAGTAGCAGTAGAAACGTTTGATACCTGAGCAAACAGGAGAATAGATGACACACCTGTAGGAACCTCATAAATCTTCTGAGGTCCTGGTGCAACTGGTACTGCTACCGTTAAAAACTTATTGACTGGTGCGACTGCCATATTATCTTAGTGCTAGAATGAGAGGGGTAACTTCCGCTTGGATTGCTCGACTAAAATCTCGACCTCTAATTGTCGAAGTTGTTTGGTCAATTGTAATACCTTCGCCAATCTTGAAGTTTCCAGCTTGGTCGGTACTAGTGAATGGAATTTGTGCTCCGTTCGTAGCAACAACCTCATTTTCTGGGATTGGAACACCACCTTGGAAGGGGTTCGCTCTATTTATGTTGACACCAGTGCCGACATATTCGAATGAGTGTGAACTTGTCAGAATTCTACTAATTCTAAACATTTCAACACCAGTATTTGCTGCAACATTATATGGAACGAACTGATCAAGAGTAACAGTTGAAAATCCTACAGTTGGAGTTGGTTCTGTTGCTTCAGCAACGGTGTAATAAATTGGTTCAGTAACTGCTGTAGCAATACCTCCGCCACCGCCAGCGATTGTAATTACAATCTCTTCATTTGGTAGATAGTTTCTACCTTCGTTGGTAACATCAATAGAAGTAATTGTTCCAGCAGCACTAACGTTTGCACTACCTTCAGCAGTAATTCCTTCTGGACCACCAGGACCAGAAATAGTAATTGCAGGAGGAGACGTTTGAGTATATCCGCTACCTCCATTAAGAATATTGATACTTCTCAAAGATCTTAATGGGGCAGTCAAAATACCTGTTTGAGTAGTATCATCATAATCATCAAGATCAATATTGAAGAACAATGCTTGACCATTATAAGGTCTTCTATAGTTACCTAAAGTATCAGCAACGCCAACTATTTCAAAGGAATCAGCATCTCCACCAACTGTTGCTGTAGTCGTAACTCCAGTAAAGTCAATTCTACCAACACCATCAGCAACTAGACCAAAGATACCGAAGGAAGAGTTTGAGTTGGTAAGGTCACATGATCCACCAGTATCGCAGTAAATTGCAATCTGAGAGTTAATCGTAAAGATAGAAACTAACTGAGCATATGCATTGTTAGTAATCGAGACACCAATACCATTTTCATTGTATTGAGTAAATGAGTCGCAAACCATGGACTTGAGATCTTGTCCTGGATTAACTGCACCAGTAAATGCAGATCCAACATGATCTCCATCAATTCTCATACCAATACTATCGGTCATGAAGTTTGTGCAGTTACGGATATATGGAGATCTCCATCTTCCGCTAGGACCTTCATTACATGGACCTGGATCTAAGAATCCAGATCTTGCACTTCCAATACCAGCTGGTGGCGGGAACGCTACAGCAGCACCTTTAATAGTCAATGGTGCGTTATCATCGAATGGATCTGGACTGTATGCAAAGTTCAAGTTTTCAATTAGACATCCTCTTCTAACATGGAATACATCATCATCATGCTGAGGATAAATCGTTACTAGACGTAGGTCTTGACCAGTAACACTAACATCAGTTCTCAAACCAACTGGATTATTTTCAGCATAAACACCAGATCTTACATAGATCGTATCTCCTGGTAGAGCAACTGCTGCTGCACCTCCAATGGTTAGTTTTGAATCCCCTTCAGTTCTTCCGCTGTTCTCATCATTTCCAAACTTAGAAACAAATACAATATTCTTAGGATCTCCACCTCTAGGTGCCCAAACAACCTTAGAATCAGGATATTGGATAGGAGAAGGAGCTCCAGTTACACCAATTCCAATAATATCTGTAGCAATACCTATCAGTGTATTGATAGACGAATAGACATTTGCACAACCATTTACATCATGATTACTTCCTACTGCAGGGTCAACCTTAATGGTTGGATCTATTACCTGAGGGGAGAATAAAGCGTATGAATTAGTTCTCGTGTCGGGTAGTATTGTATTACCAATACCAGTCGTAACAATACCAATCAGAGTTCTAATAGAAGATGCCTGGTTTTGGCAAGTTGGAGTTACACTATCTCCAGTAATCGATGGATCTTTATATTGAGTATATGTATTGAGGGTTCCCGATATTTTAGCAACGGTATTATTCCTCATTACATCGATGGCAACATCTGCTGCCTGCTCGTATGCATAGATGGATTCTACTTCCTCTCCTGCTAAGAATCCTTCTTCAACATAATATTTTGCTGCATCATAAATCCTATCATTTCCACCAAATGACAAGTTGAAAATCAGAGCATCTAATGTGTCTTTAATATCATCAATACAACTTTCATCACTATTAGGTATAGTTAATGATGGATATGCATTCTTTGCTCTATCAACTGCTTCTGCTGCAATGAAATCCTTATTCAGGAAAATCATACGAGACGCATCAGCATATAAATTATCAATCGCTGGGAGTTGATATGATCTAGGATAAAGTGCGTTATTAATTACATACTTAGATACTTCCCCTGCTTTAGATACTGCCTCTACAGTTGCATCTTTAATAGAGTATCCGTTTACATCTGTTCCAGTAATGTGTAGAAGTGTAGAACCATTGTAGTAGGATAGACCAGCACCAACTGTACTAGAGTTTCCACCCTTGGTAATATCAGTACAAACAGATCTTAGAATCTCTTTGATATCATCTCTACAATTTCTGTAGTTCGAAGTATTCAGAGAGAATGGAGGATCTTTGTACTCATAACTGGTAATGAATCCAACTGCTTCTCCAGCAATAAAATCTAGATTAAGTCTAATTAAATTCGCAGCATCAAAATACCTAGGAGCAATCAGTCCAGTTGTACCTACACCAACCTGAGATAAAACTGCTCTAGGAACTCTATATTGTTCAGAAGTGTACTCGGAGGTAACTCCTACCTCATTGTTAGAGTCATATATTGCACCACCATTAAAATATACATCCTTTTCAGTAAATTCAACATCTCTTTGAGGATCTGCCGTTCCAAAACCAACTGATCCAATTCCAGTTGTTTGAATAACTGACCCGTTAAGACCAACTGCAAGAGTTCCTTGTAGAGTTGTAGATCCATCTACATTTAAAGAATCATCAAAATCTACTCCCTCAACTACGTTTAGTTCTCCCTGTAATATTGTATTTCCAGATACTGTTAGAGTATCTAAGAACTGAACAGAACTAGTTACTTCAAGTGTATTATCAAACTCTACAGCATCTTTTACATTGAGAGTTCCATCAATTGTTGCACCAAGACCAACTAGTAGATCACCATCAATAGTAGCACCAGCACCAACCTGAACATAGTCTTGTATTGATACACCGTTTCCAACAATAACTTGATTCAGGAAAGTAGAAACACCAACTACTTTGAAACTACTAGAAAGTGTAGTTGCAGAACCAACTAGTAAGAAATTATCTATTTCTACATTACCTTGTACATCAACTTGATTTTCAAATATAGCATCACCATTTTCACCAACGTTGAAATCATTATCAACAGTAGTAATACCAGTTACAGTAAAGTCTGCTTGTATCGTAGATCCAGCGCCAGCAGCAAAGAATCCGTCAGTGAATTCAACTCTCTGGAAGAAACTTGAAATACCAAGAACAAGAAGATCTCCTTGTAGTCTTGTATTACCTTCTACAGTAAGAATCTCAGTTGGATTGGTTAGACCGATACCAATGTAGGAACTAGTAACCAGACCAGCTGGTCTCTTTTCCCAGAAGTTTCTAATTGCAATGTCTGCAATATTTGGGTTACCTGGATTTACAGAACCTTCAACCAGTTCTAATAATGAACCTCCACCACTAGTAATTAAGTTTAGTCCACGGAAAGATGAAGTACCTACAAGAGTTCCTTCATTATAGACAAAGATACCTTCACTGAATGATGGTTCAAATTCAACCCATTTAACGCCGCTAATATCCTTGGTCAAGAACGCACCAAGAACACCAGGATTGTTTAGAGAGTCATACAACTGACTATGCAGTCGCATGTTACCTTGAACGTCAAGAGTCTGTGTTGGTGCTGTAGACCCCACTCCAAGACGGCCATCAGAAGATCTAATGTTCAGAACATTATCATCAGGACTTTCGCCAACATAAAATTCTTGTGTTACGGTTAGAATACCAACTGTTAGGTCTTCTAACTCCTTTTGTATATCTACATCACCAGTAAATGTAGTAATACCATTGAATATGGCATTTCCGTCAAATTCAACGTTGCCAAATTTTTCTGTCGCGCCGCTCTCGAAGTCATAATATAACTTACCAAAGACATAAACGTCCTTATAGAACTTCGCGTCCTCGTTAAATATGGTTTCTTTACCAAATACCGTAAGATCAAGACCTTCTTCTTCCATGTCTTAACCTCCTATGAATGGGAGTTTAATTGGCGATGCTGCACCAATCAAATCGAGTATAACATCGGGACCAACAAAACTACCAGTAAATGCTTGACTTACCAAATCAATCCCCAAACCTTTAGCAAGATTACCAGCAGTTGCTGATATATCATTCTGATTAGAAATCTGAACGATTTTATCTTGAGATGTTAAATTAAGATTTCTACCTGCTTTTAAATCGAGATCTTCTGTTGCTTCAATGACAATATTAGGACCTTTGATTCTTACAGCACCATTGCCATCTGCTTGAATTAAAAGTTCTCCATTTTTAGCAACAATAGTTACGTCTTGACCCTGTTCTTCTTCATTCTTGGCACCAGCAACGATTTCAATTGATCTATCATTAAATACTGACCAAGTTCCATCGGCAGATAAAAATTCCGCATGTTTATCCTCATCATCATTATATGAGTATAAGAGGTATGAAAGTTTACCTCTTTCACCAAACTGAGGATTATCTGCGTCTATTCTAAAGTGGGGACCTAGAGAAATATACTTTCTTGCTGCCCATTTTTGTTTATCTGCTGGTTTTGCCATTAGCTAATACAATCGATAACTTGTTGAACATCACCAGTAACTTCTGGAGTATCCAATACTGGTCTGATTCTCGCACCAGATCCAGTATCACTTATTATTCTAATTGATGGTAGATCTTTTATTATATTGATATTTATCGGTTTCAGAGAGACGATAGATCCTTTGTCAGTCTTGACAGCATATTCTGTTCCGTTATCATCAACGCCAATATCATCATCATTGTATCCGATACCAGGGAAGTCTACAATAGTATCAACTACAGCAACATCTTCCTCTTCTCCTACAGGATAATTCTCACCATCAGAAACTATGTAAATCGATGTAATTTCACCTTTATCGTTAATAATTGATCTACCAACAGCACCATATCCCTTATTACAATTATCTCCAATGTGTATAAATGGTGGGAACTCATATCCTGAACCAGGATTTGTTACCCTGACTCCAATAACACTAGCAGTTGCATCAGTTGCAGATCTAACAACAGTTCCCATAATTGCCTCTGCAGCACCACCCGAACCATTGCCTCCAAAAATAGTAACTAGAGGTTTGTTGCAATCAGTTGGATTTCCTCCATAACATGTAGAGAGAGGATTAGCAAACTGACCAAAATCTGGGAAATCAGTTAAAGATGCTGCTAATTCATTTCCAGCATCAAGGATATTATTAAGATTATTTTTTAGATCTACTGCAGGATTCTTTCCTAAAGTAATAGTCTTCTTTATACCCTTACACTTATCAGTATTCTGATTACACCCAAATAATGCAGCAATACCAGCAATAGCACCTACAGCACTTCTAAGTAAATTAGCAACATTGAATCCTGCAGATAATATTTTTGAAATCGCTCCTAAAGGACCATCCAAGAAACTTGCAATCTGACCAACAATCTTGTTAAGAATCGATCCTACAAACTGCTCTGCAACACACTCAACGAAGTTTGTAATGTTGTCTACAACAGAGAACAACATATTTTCAACAGTTTTATATAAGATATTTGTTACATTACCAACTAAACATGTCAGTGCCTTTTCTAGTAGATTAGTTGGTACAACCATTGCTGTCTGTGCTGCAACCCCACCAAGGTGTGCAGCAACTGGGTTTCCGCTAACAGCAAGAATTTTTGCAAATACACTTTTATATAAAAACTTCAAACCTTCTTTAGCAAGACCAATAAGTTCTTCACTCAACCATTGGGTCATTTGCCCAACAATTTTGTTTGCATCCTTAATTATATTACCAGCAACTCTTCTAACTTCTCTTCTCGCCCTTGCTACATCATCTTGCAAACCCTCAATCTTCTTAATGAAGTTGTTAACACTCTTTGTGATATTATCAATAGCAGTATCGGAACATGCATTTGCTGGAACTAACTCATCTCCAATACCAGCAGCTGCTGCAACATTATCTGATTTTTCAGCATTTTTTTCAGAACGAGCAACTGGAGATTTCTGAGAGTTTGCATTTCCATCTTCATTACTTTCGTCAGCAGCTAGAGTTCCGCTACCAGGCGATGAGTTTGGTGCTGGCACATCTCCAGTATAACCAGCAAAAGGAGTAAATGGTCCTTTATATTGTCCAGCAATCGAAGCAATACTAGTATTACCGAAAGTTCCACTTATAACAGGAATTTGAGCATTGTCACCATCCAGGAAGAAACCAAAAACTACATCTCCAGGAGATAGTGCTACACTAGCAGCATTGTTTTGCTTTCCACTACCAGAAGTTGTAGGTAGAAGAACATTTGCCCATGGAAGATCATCATTAGCAAGTTCAGATTCGTAGAATGGATGATACCCCATAATACGAACACGATATCTATTTCCCCAACCTTCTGCACCCTGATTATGAAATGGTGCAGGGGGAAGTTGACCGACCCACCAACGGAATCCGTCTCTACCTAAAAAATTACTTTGTAATAGTGATTCGTCTATCATTGTTTTTTAGAATAGTGCTCCCCATCCAGAGTCTAGGTAATTACCTCCTGTGTAACTTCTGGAGTCAGTTTTTCTTGTACCATCCTCATTAAACTGAGAAGATTCTTCTTCTCTAGCTTCTGGATTATTACCGTAAGTATCTCTTACTAACTTCATAGACGTGTACGAATGTTCAGTACTGTAATAATGACATAGTTCCTTAATCATATATAGTCCACTTTGTTCATCGTCAACTTGAGACTTATCTTTCTCAGATACTTTAGGGAAAGAACACTTAATTACATCTCCAGCAATTAGATTAGTGTTCAAAGGAACTGTCATTTTCAGAATCTGAGTAAACAAAGTATTATATCGCATTACAGTTTGAGACTGATATTTTGCCTGATCAGCATTAACTGTTCTGGCATCAAAATCTTTTGGAGTCTTATGAAGAGTTCCAACATCAAGAACTGAAGTAAAGATTCTAGTAGGGACATCTCCAAGATCTCTTACTGTAGTTTCATTCAGTTTTGGTAATTTAAAATCATCGCCCAATTTATTAACTTTATCCTTATAATCTCCATGTCTGAATACACCTTTCTGCGGATCAGTAAATGTAAAAGTAAGGGGGTTGAAAAAAGTTCTGTAACTAGAATATGCACCCAACTTTAATTTCTCTACAAGATTTTGATTTCTTTCGGTCTGATACCCTAAGATCTTAAAATCATTTGGAATTTTATTTCCTTCATTATCAAATGCTTCTACTGTCTCAGAGTAAAGATAGGCAGCAACTGGATTTTGCATGATCAACTTATCAATTGATCTAAAATGATATGCTCTTTGTGTTTGATAAAACAGAAATCCTGCAGTAGCATCTCCAGAAACATTTGGCACGGATTTAGATGCCAACCATGTTAAAACAGTAAATGGTTTACGCATATTACCAATAAACCCATACTTATTAGTAGTCTTTTCAACCTCAATTTGTTGCGGAGAAAGACCCAGTTTCTCTTTTAATATTTTTTCTACTGAAGTTGAAATAGAATTGCCTGGATCAAATCTTCCACCAACCCTACTTGTTTCATTAGTAATTGCTGCTCTTGAAGTTAAATGGAGTGTGAATAGTTCTCTCTGGGAATTAGAAATTATATCACTAACACTAGAAACATATAAAAAAGTATCCTCGTAGTTAAACTCAAGATTTTTATTTGTACTTGAATTTGCTTCGATTGTTATCTTAACTCTCTCTCCTCCTCTAATTGGCAGACCATTATAAACACCCATTAATTCTCCTTTTACTTCACCCTCATCATTTACTGGAGCAATCGTTTGGTTAGCATTAACCAAAACCATCTTTGCAGTTATAGTTGGAGAAAAAACATCCTCATAGTAATGAAACTCAATAAGAGAAGCAGTCATGTCTGCAGTTCTCTTTTTGTCATTAGACTCTATAATTACTTCTTTTATTCTAGACTCTTGAGTTGACATTATACGTAAGCGAGATCAGTTATAAATTTTTGCTTCATAAGTCTATTTAACACCTCTGATTCAGATACTGGTAAACCAGCAATCATTGACGATTTACTTCCCGATTCAACTTGAGGTTGAGAAGAAGGTCTAGTATCGATTACTGGAATTACTTTTCTAGTTTGTGTTGGTGTTAGTGAAGATTGTAAGTCAGATCCAGAAACAGGACTTGCAACAGAACCTGCAGCACCATGAGTAACTACAATTCCATT
>Ga0181575_10000822_pt1 | contig 22397 bp, 20 predicted proteins | sample 101ome_23_FD_145599 | JGI IMG/M metagenome (GOLD analysis project Ga0181575, IMG submission 145599) | Coastal salt marsh microbial communities from the Groves Creek Marsh, Skidaway Island, Georgia - 101411CT metaG (spades assembly) | ecosystem: Environmental > Aquatic > Marine > Intertidal zone... | reverse complement strand
TTTAAAACATTTAATCCTAACATAATTATCTCCTATTAATTTGATGGTGGATTATCAATAACAGTTCCACCATCTGCTATCCATTCTTGTATTGCTTGGTAATCTGTGTTTGCTTCGTTTAGTGGTACTGACCAAACTTCACCATTAGTTAAAGTCATTTTATAATTTATAAAATTATTGTTTAAGTAATGATATATTTTTTCTACTGTTTCTATCATAATTATAACTCCGCACTAGCCGTTAAAGATTGAAGATGAGTAGTAGTGCTACTATCACCATTATTTGTATAAACATTACAAGCGTATTCTGTTCCAGCGTCGTTTCCACCTGTTCCTGTCGATACGGAAAAAGTTAAACTTGGAACAGACCTCATTTTGACAGGAAAATAAACTGTTTTTTGTCTATAGTTATTAGAACTACTACTTAATTGCATATAACCTATAAAATTAGAACCATTACTTTCTTTATGATAATACCTCTGACACCTCTGTAAATTCACACCATAAGGCAAAATTTCTATGTCAGTTTTAGAACTTCCTTTTTCATATTGAACACCTGTTAACCAAAATTCATTATTTACAGTACCAGCTAAATTAACTTGTCCTGTTGCTTTTTGACTACTACTTACAGTATTCCAACTAGTGTTTAATGCACCACTTTGATTTCCATAAGCTACATAAAAATCTATAGTTAAAGATTTATTAACATCATCTCTATATTTTCTAGCACTATCTCCTGGTATAGTTATTTCTTTTTGTTCCCAAGTATTAGCAGAATTAATAGTATAACTTTGAGATATACCACCTGCATAATCTGTGTTATTAAAAAACACAATATAAGTACCTGTAACATTTGATTTAACCCAAAATGAAAGTGTACTATCACTTGGTGTACTTGTACCATAAGATAAATCTTGAAGATCTCTACCTTCTAAAGCATAATGAAGAGTAGTATAACTATAACTAGCTAAACTTGCCTCTGCTGTTTCACAAGTAATTTTTAATGAAGATTTTAAACCTGAACCTAAAGGTATTATGTCAGTAGAACCTAAAGTTTGTTGAGTATAATCCTCTAACTTCTTTTGTTCCATTCCCCACGTACCACCTTGTAAAGTTTTAAGTTTCCATCTATCTAATGTATGAAATGTACTTGTACTATTTGAAATACTATTAGCTGATTGAGCACGTTGAGATACATCCATAGTACCATTTACTATTTTATTTCTAAAAGTTTCAAGGCTAGAACCTCCGCCTGATAAAACTGTTCCGCCTACATATAAAGCCATTATTCAATCTCCTTTAGGCAGAATTTAAACTTCTTACCATTTTTGTTGTTAATAATATAAAGATCATTAGCACCTTCTTGAATTGTCCAATTACCAGTAGTCCCATCAACTGAGTTACCTTCCTTGTGTCTTTCATTAGATAAGTGTAAGTCACCAGTATAAATGTTTTGCCATTGTAAACTTGAAGAACCTAAGTCTTGAGCATTATCAGTGAACGGCATTATTGAACCATTAGTTCTAACTACAGTAACACTACTATTACCTAAAGTAATTTCATTACTTACTGTTGCTGAACTTGGTTGAGCACTAAAACCAACAAATGTATTGTTAGCACCTGTAGTTATTTGTTGACCTGCGGCCTTACCTATTGCTGTGTTAGTATAACCAGTTGTTAAGTTTGACATTGCACTTTCACCAACAGCAGTATTATCTGAACCACTAGATTGAGTAAATAAAGAATTATAACCCACAGCAGTACTAGAACTACCTGTATTATTCAGCAATGAACTTCTACCTACAGCAACGTTTTGTTGACCAGTAACGTTTTGTCTCAATGAGAAGTTTCCAACAGCAGTATTACTTTGACCACTTGTAGTATCTCTACCAGAAGTATAACCAATAAATACGTTATGATAGTTAGTAGTTGATTGGCCTGCTTGAGTACCAATAGCTATATTAGAGCCATTAGTTGTAGCCGCTGATAAAGTATTATAACCTATTGCAATGTTATCAGTACCGCTAGTTATATTTGTTCCAGCATTTTCACCAATACCAATGTTATCTGTTCCAGTAGTAATAGCATCTGTAGCACCACTACCTAATCCTAAGTTGTGGTCTGTATCATATACAGCACTTGTTAAATCACCAATGTCACTAGCACCGCCACCAGAAGCAGAAGCAAAAGTAATGTCTGTTCCGTTAAATGTTAATACATCACCACTAGATGCACTTGAAGTTAATCCTGGTATTCTTAAAGAATCAACATTAGTATCTCCAAGTGTAATTTCATTTGTAGCATTTGTTGCTGAAGCCTCAGCATTGTAACCAATAACTGTACAATTAGAACCATCAACAAAACTATCAGCGGCATTCTTACCAATAAAAGTATTACTACTACCTGTAGTCATTGCTAAACCAGCTGATTCACCAACACTTACGTTCATTTGTCCAGTAGTTAATACTTTGTTTGCATTTGAACCTATACTTGTGTTGTTATGAGATGTACCAGTTGAGTTTGATTGATAACCTATAGATACGTTATTAATACCACTTTGAGAAGAACCAAAAGCATCTTTACCAATAGCAATGTTATTACCACCTGTTGTATTAGCAAAACCTGCCATGTCTCCTAAAAATACGTTTCTATTACCAGTAGTTATATTTGTACCTGATCTGTAACCTATAGCTATATTATCAACACCAGATGTAATAGCATCCATAGCCTCGTCACCTAAACCTAAGTTATGATCTGAATCATAAATAGCATCTGATAAACCATTTATATCTGAAACACCAGAAGCAGAAGCAAAAGTTATATCTGTACCATTCCAAGTTAATACATCTCCTGTAGTTGCTGAACCAGTTAATCCAGGTATTCTTAATGAAGTAACATTGGAATTACCTAAAGTAATTTCATTTGTTGCTGTAGCTGAACTTGGTTCTGCATCGTAACCTAAAGTAGTTATATTACTACCAGAAGTTAATGTTGAACCAGAACTCCAACCAATTAAAGTATTACTACTTCCTAAAACATTCTCACCTGCTCTTGAACCTATACAAGTATTATAACCACCTGTAACTAAATCCCAACCAGATCTCATACCTAGTAAACAGTTTTCAGAACCAGTTGTAGTAAGTCTACCACTTTCATAACCTATGTATGTATTCCAAGAACCTGTTGTGTTTTTAACACCAGCTTGATACCCAATACCTATAGTACCGTTTGCTTGGTTATCACTTAATGCACTTCTACCAATAGCAACAGCTTTTTCACCAGCACTTGCATTGTACATAGCGTAACCACCAACAGCAACGTTATCTTTAGTAGTTGTAATTGATTGACCAGCATAATATCCAATAAATGTATTAGTATTACCAGTAGTAACACTATCACCAGTACCGTAACCAACAGCAACATTATTTCCAGCTGTGTTATTAATTAATGAGTTAGTACCAATTGCTACACAGTTTGCCGCTGTATGATTTTGTAAAGCAGAGTAACCAATTGCAATATTATTACTACCTGTAGAGTTTGCTTGTAAAGCTTGTGCACCTAAAACAATATTAGAACCACCACTAGTTATAGCTACTCCTGAATTATCTCCAACAATAGTATTTCTATCACCTGTAGTTATAGCTGTTCCTGCATTATGACCAATACCAATATTATCAATACCACTTCCAGCAGTTATGTTATCCATTGCATTATCACCAATACCAATGTTATGATCTGCATCATAAATAGCATCTGATAAGCCATCGATATCTGTAACACCACCACTTCCAGGTGCCGCAATAACAAATGAATCTGTTGATGCTTGATAAGTTAATAGATCACCATCACTAGCACTACTAGTCATTCCTGGTATTCTAAATTTGAAAGGATAACTTGCACCTAATACAATTTCATAACTTGTTGTAGCAGTAGATGGTTGTGCACCGTAACCTAAACAAATATTCATAGTACCTGTAGATATATTCTCTCCAGTTTTAGCACCGATAAGAGTATTATAAGAACCTGTACTCATACTATACCCAGCATTATATCCAAACAATGCATTTCTATAACCAGCTGTATTACCTGTACCTACCACTGAAGTTCCCGCTCTGTAACCAACAGCAGTATTTTCACTACCACCTATATTAGTTGTTAAGGCATCTGTACCAAAAGCAGTATTACTAAAACCAGTTGTTGTATCATCTAAAGCCTGAGAACCAAAAGCTGTATTACCATCCCCAGTTGTTAAAGCCTCTAAAGTATTATAACCATAACCAGTTGATGCTGTTGCTGTAGTTATATTATTTAAAGTATTTGTACCTGCGGCCATTGTATTTGTATTCTCAATTACATTGGCTGTGTCAGGTATCTTAATTTCTATATATCGTGACATTTAAAATTCCTTATATTGTGTGTGGCCCAAATAAATGAGCCACACAAAATTATTATTACTTATTAGTTAAAACCCAACCATAAGAACTAATGAACATAAGTTCAAAACCAGCTCTTGAAGTTGCAACTGTTAAGTCAGATGCGTCACCTTGTATGTTATTACCATTTCTAGCAATAGTTATATTGTTAGACGCCGCGTTACCACCAACATCAACAATCTTAACTAATTCACCACTACTTGGAGAACCAGGTAGAGTTACTGTTACAGCCGCAGACGTAGTATCTATAAAGAAACCTTGCCAGTATTCAGCTGAAGAAACAGAGAATGAACTAGTTTTAACTGTAGTATCCCATTTACCAAAAGATACATTAGCATTGTTTACCCATGCAGAACCATTGTAAACTAAAGCATCTTTATTAGATGCAGAAGTAATAGTTACATCAGATAAGTCACCAATGTTTTCATTTGTAATGTCAGATATGAATGCACTGTCATTAGTAAAATCAGATACATTAGTTGGTGTACCAGATAAATCTGTGTACGCTAATTGAGCATTTACAAAGTTAGAACCATCATGTCTAATAACTTGACCAGATGATGCTGTAGTAATTGTAACATCACTTAGTTCATCAATTGATTCACTGTTAATGTTTTGTAAAGCAGTGTCAGCTTTAGCACCTTGAGCCGCAGTAGCATAATCACTAGCCGCAGTAGTAGCCGCAGAACCTAGACCTAAAGTAGTTCTAGCTGTAGCCGCATCAGCATCGTCAATTAAAGTTCCACCAAAAGTAGAAACTGAAGAAGCATCTAATTTAGCCGCTAAATCAGTTGTTAAGTTTGTTACTTGTGATTGAGCAATTGTTAAAGCCGCCTCATGTTGAGTAACAGATGCCTCAGGTACAGTAGTTGATAAAACAACATTTGCAGTACCGTCAAAAGAAACAGCAGAAGCAGTTACATCACCACTTAAACTAAAGTCTCTAGCAGTTGCTAATCTTGTAGCTGAATCTGAAGTAGATACAGAATCATTAATCTGTACATATGAACTACCAGACCATCTGTAAATATCACCAGTTGATTGATCTACATAAAGTTTGCCAGTTTCACCAGTTGTTGGGAATGATGACACATTAGCATATTCAGCAACATCATCTACATAAGATGGAAGTTGAGATGCAGGAACTTTAGCATTACTATCTAGTGATGCATAACCATTAGCTTGACCTTTTTCAGAAGTAGCTTGTAAACCAGAAGCACTAGTAGAAACAGCACTTGCGATTTCTGTATCTACATAATCTTTAGTTGTTACATCAGTTGCATTCGTTGGTGTAAACGATGCGTCTAATGCAATCGAGTCAGCAAGAATACCACCAACTATTTCAAGTTCTACACTTGGAGTTATAGTACCTATACCTACTCTGTTATTAGCACTATCAACATGTAACGTAGTTGAGTCTACTGTTAGATTGTTGATTTGACTATTTGTTTTTATATCTATATAATTAGCCATTATTTGTTTTCCTTATTATTATTTAGTTGTTAAGAACCAGCCGTAAGAATTTACGTACATTAATTCAAATGCCGCATTATTTAAAGCCACGTTCAAATTACCAGAACCACCCTGAATACTATTTCCACTAGGGTTTATTGTTAAACTATTTGATGATAAATTACCACCAACATCCAAAAATCTTACCTTTTGCATATGATTTGGTGTAGTAGGTAAAGTTACAGTTATACTCGTAGTCGCTGTATCTATTAAATATCCTGTCCATTGATCTCCAGAAGAGACAGTGAAATTCGATGTTTTAACTGATGAGTCATAAGTACCATGAGATACTTGTGAATCTACATAAGCTTTAACTGATTGTTGTGTTGGAAAATGACTGGCAGAATTAGAAGCCATATCATCTTCATCTAATTTAAACTGAGAATTTATTCTACTATCAACTCTACTATCAGTATAAAATAATTTAGAACCCTCAGATATATGATTTGTACTATTAGGTATACTAAAAGCACCAGTAGATTGATTATATCCCGCAGTACCAATAGTTGCACTTACAGCAGATCTAACTCTTGTATCAGTATAATATAAATTAGAACCTTCAGCTAAATCACTTGTTGTGTTATTTGATAATGTTTCTTCATCACCAGCATTAACCCAACCACTTCCATTGTATCTTAATACTTGACCATTAGAAGGTGAAGTGACTGTTACGTTTCCAATATCACTTAGATCATTATTTGTTAAATCATAACCACCAACACTATTAGCACTAATTGTTAATTGGTTGTTAGCATCATCATAATTAAATGTAACATTAGAACCAGCTACTAATAAGTTAGATATTCTATCATCTACTCTTTCATCAGTATAATATAAATTGTTTGAACCTTCAGGTAAACTATCTGTATCAGCATTAGTTTGATCTGTTTGGTTTTCCCATACAGAACCATTCCATTTTAATACTTGACCTATTTGTGCATTACTAACATTAACATCATTTAAATAACTAATACTCTTAGCCGCAATTCTTGTATCAACTTTAGTATCAGTATAATAAAAGTTAACACTACCTTCAGATAAGTCATCAGTAGTTTTAGTTGATAATCTAGTATCAAAAGCACTATCAACTCTAGCATTTGTAAAGTATAAATTACTTCCTTCTGCTAAATCAGATGTAGTTTTAACAGATAACCTTTGATCAAAAGCCGCATAAGCTCTTGTGTCAGTGTAATATAAATTACCACCTTCAGCTATATCGTCAGTTGTTTTACTTGCTATGTTAGCATTAACTCTAGCCTCAGTGTAATATAAAGCACTTCCTTCAGCTATATCATCAGTTGTCTTAGTTGCAAGTCTTGTATCAAATGTAGTATTAAAATCAGCAATAGCTAATTTAGTTGCAATACTAGCTGTTAAAGTACTAGCAAGATTAGCATCATCATTTAATGCTGTTGATATTTCTCCAAGTGTATCAAGTTGAGCTGGTGAACCATTAACTAAGTTTGCTACAGCTTGATCAGTATATGCATTAGCTTGTTGTACAGCATTACCTTGTACAGCACCTTGCGATATTGTTAAAAAATCTGAGTATCTAATTTTGTATTCTACAAATGTATTATCACTAGACCACAATACCCAGTCATTAGTTGTTATTGCAGTACTTGTAACGTATTCACTAAAATCCCATTTATCACCCTTTGGGCCTGTTGGGCCTTGAGGGCCTTGTGGGCCTACTGGGCCTGTTATAGATACACCTTGATCTCCTCTAGGGCCTTGTACACCCTGTGGGCCAGTTGCTCCTGTTAAACCTGTAGGGCCTGTTGGGCCTGTTGGGCCTTGAGGGCCTGTTGGGCCTACTGGGCCTTGTGGGCCTATCAAACCTACATTACCGTACTCATCTGTAAATGTTCCATAAGTTATTGACATTTTTAATTCCTTTATAAGTTAGGTTGATATCTTATTATAAATAAGAACCTTATTGATTTAATTTCTTCACCGTTTTGCCATTGCACCTTTACAGCAACTATATATGGAGTTGTTGAATCTGGGCTTGACGTATGTACATGACCACCTTGATTAAAATCAGATAATAAAGTACTTGGTATTAGAAAACTAAATCCACCAACAGCCTTATCTCTTATCACTTGTGTATCAGTGTATGTTGTAACATTTGAGTTACTATCTTTTTGTAAATTTTCTATAACGGCAACACTTCTTTTATAACTTACAGTTCCCGTAAATAATTCTGCGTTTATTGTAAATGTAGTTGTTGTAAAATCTGTATTATCACCACTCGAAATTGTTTTCTTAAATTGATTGGTTTCTAATATCTCTTCAGCAACAACATCATCTGCACCACCTAAGTAGTGTGCAATGTTAGATATTCTCATAATTATCTCCTATTGGTTAGTTTATGAGTTTATATAAAACTATAGTCTTATATAAATTTTGTTATGGGGCATTACTCTTATATGGATGTGAATTAGGTAAACGACCAGTTAATCCCCATTTATGAGCAAGATAACCCTCAGCTTTTTCAAAATGTGTCATGTCAGTACCACTAGTTCCAGGCATACCATTAATAAAAAATATTTCAGCTACTCGACCATCTAATTCTTGCGATGCTCTATTTCTCATTAGCCTTAATTGTTGGTTTTGTGATAAGTTATTATCATAATCATTTACTGGTGTAAATGCGTTAGACCCATCTACTCTTAAACCTATTTGATTACCTGTTTTATTAAAATAAACACCAACAATCTGATAAGTATATCTACTTAATGATATTAAATTCCATTGTTGAAGATTACCAATTGTTGAACTAATCCTATTACTACTTAAACCATCTAAGTCTAATTCTCCAGGCCAAGTATCATTATTTGCACCTGAACTCATAGAATAATCTCTTTTTTGATTTGCATTAGTTTCTATAGACCACAATGAATCTGAAGTTGAGTTTACGTTGTCCCATTTAAAAATACCAATAGCAAAATGATTTCCACCAGTTATTGTATTATAATAAGTTGAACTTTGTATATACTCATTAGACCCATTAAAATCTAAAACATTTTTATTATTTAAATCGTTAATTAAATTAGGTGTACCGCCTATATTAAAACTATGTACACCTGCTTTATCTGTTACACCAATAACTGTAGCACCTGAAGTAGAAATACTAGAACTATCATTAGCATCAATCCATAATGCTACATTAAGATCAGACGGAACCCATGCAGGAGTTGTCCCTCCACTTGTTATTGCTCTTCTTGTCATTGAATGACCAATAGAACTAAACGATGAACCCATGATATTTCCCCTATGAATAACTAACAGATTGACCCATAACAACGTATGTTGAACCTGTATAATAAATTGTAAATGAAATTATATCTACACCATTAGCAGTACCATTTGGTGTTGAACCGCCTTGCCAATTAATTGTTTGTGATGTACCATTAACATTTAATGCATTTACCATATAAGGTGTTGAACCTTGATTCCATATAATTGTAATGTTACTACCTTGATTATTTGATAAGCTTAAATTAGTTACATTTAAAGTCTTATTATTTGAAGCACTTGAAATATATAAACTATGACTTGTTTGTGCATTTAAAGTTATAGTAGATATTATTCCTGTATGTGTATCAAAAGTTTCTATAATACCATTATCAGATAATTTTAAACCACCTGTAATATTATGACTATTAGTATTTAAGTTACCACCTAAATCAGGTGATGTATCATGTGATATATGTAAAGCTTGTATATTATGTGAACCTGCTTGTTGTGAATAAACTAAATAACCATTATCTATACTAGATGTATTTACATCACTTAAATCATTAAGAGCTGTTACTAATGTTGGTTTATTACTTAAACTATTATAGTCACCGTCAAATAAAGTTGGTTTATTAGTTAAATTATTATAATCACCATCAAATAAAGTTGGTTTATTAGTTAAATTATTATAATCACCGTCAAATGCATCTGTAATACCATAACCTGATATTGTAGTTGGTACACCAGTTAACGAACTAAATTGTCCATCAAAAGTAGAAGGTAAAAGTGTCCATACATAATCTGTACCATTCCAAGATAATACTTGGTTAGTTAATGCTGAACTTGTATTTAAATGTGTATCAACATCTGCATCAGTATAAACTGTATATGTAGTTGGTGTTACCCAAGTATAATCTGTACCATTCCAATTTAATACTTGACCACTAGTAGCATTAGATGTGTTTAAATGTGTATCAACTCTAGCATCAGTAAAATATAAATTACTACCTTCACTAATATCTGTTGTAGATTTAGTAGCTAATCTAGTATCAAATGTAGAATTAAAATCAGATATATTTAATTTTAATGCTAAGTTATTAGTCATTGTAGTAGCAAAGTTAGGGTCATCGCCTAAAGCACTTGCTAATTCATTTAATGTATCTAAAGAACCTGGAGCACTATCTAATATTTGATCAATCTTTAATTGTGCTCTAGCATCTACTCTAGCATCTGTATAATATAAATTATTAGTACCTTCAGCAATATCATCTGTGTCTAAAACTACAGTACCAGTTTGTGTATTAACACTGTTAACCGCATTAGAGACAGCAGGAGTAGTATAACTTATAACACCAGTAGTACTATTGTAAGATAAATCACCACCAGCACTTATAGCTAATCTAGCTCTAGTATCTGTATAATATAAATTAGTACCTTCGGCTAAATCTGTTGTTGATTTAGAACTGAACTTATTATCAAATCTTTGATCTGTGTAATATAAATTATTATTACCTTCATTAATATTATCTGTATTTAATACAACAGCACCAGTTAATGAGTTAACACTTGTAACATCACTACTAAAAGTAGGTGTAGTATAACTAATTACTCCAGTTTGACTATTATAAGATAAATCACCACTAACACCAATAGCTGATCTGGCTCTACTATTTGTATAATATAAGTTTGAACCTTCTGTTAAATGATCTGTAGTTCTAGTAGCAAGTCTAGCATCAAAATCCGCATCAGTATAAACATCATCTAATACTATATCTGCCTGATTAATTCTTGCATCAACTCTCGCATCTGTATAATAAAGATTACTAGTTCCTTCAGGTACATCATCTGTTGTTTCAATATCTGTATTACTTATAATTTGATTTATAATAGGTGTATCGACTACAATAGAATCGCTAGTTGTGCTTTGTCCCTGATTACCTATTGTAATATCTCCATCAGAGAGATTAATATAATCAGCATTGCCTTCTTTTAAATTTATATCAGCCATTTTTGTTTCCTTAATTAATTAGTTTGTATGCACCAAAATATGTTTTGGATGCACCGCCAGAGAAGTCTTTATCACTTCCTGAGTTTTGATAACCAAATACTTCAACATAATCTGTTGTACCATTTAATTGTATAATCTTAGATACATTGTAGTATTCATTATCTTCATGTCTCTTAGCATGAGTCGCTACAGCAGACCCATTCTTTTTAATTATTAAAGCACTACCATCAAAGTCATCAGAACTATTTATTTGTGTTTGTGCATATACATAATACTTACCTGCTGTTGTTGGTAAAAATCTGAAATCAGTTGCATTATCATAAGATGAACCATCATCAAAATCTTCAGTATCAATTTCTAATTTAGTTTCAGTACCAGATGTTATAGTTTGATCAGCACTTAAATACGCCTCAAACGATGGTGTATTTTTCATATTGTCAGCTAACACAACAGTCTTAGCAGATAAATCTAATGTGTTCGCTAATTGATTAGTACCCACAGCACCAGTTTGAATAGATGTTGTACTTACTGAGTTTGTACCAACATTAGTACTAGCATTAACTGGATTCCAAGCACCACAAGATAAACCTGAAGAGTATGCACCCTTACCAAAACTATTTGTACATTTGACCCAGATATATAAATCTGCTGTTGTAGGTATACCTTGTAAAGCAAAAGTCTCTACAGAATTAGCCGCATAAGTTCCAGCTGGAGCTGTAAATAAACCTGTTAAATATTTTGTACCTGTAACAGTATCAGAATAATAAAACTCAAGCCCTTCAACATTAGCTGAGTTTGGTAATGTTATTGATACATCTACATTAGGTATACTTGCTGAAGTGTTTAAACTATTTAAAGTTAAATTAGTTGCTACACCAAGATTTAAAAACCCTCTACTAGGATTTAATTGTGGTGCATCAGCCTTAGCAGTTAATGTAGCTACAACATAATCGTCAGGATTATATTCTTGAGCTGTTAAATTATAACCTTGTACTCCACCTTGAAGTTCAGTTTCAGATATACTATTAACTTTATATTGAGTACCACTTCTTGAACCATTATCTATAACACCAACATTCCAAGTAGTACTGTCTATACTAGTTATATTTTGTATAACAATATTGTTAGGACTATTCTTAGGTACAAATGAAATATGATTTAATGTAAATATAAATCCACCACCATAATCTCCACCAGTAGTAAATGCAGTATTTAATTCTACTAAACTTACTAATTGGCCTAATTTATTATTTTGATCTAACTCTTCTTTAGTTAAAGTACCACTAGTATCTTCATATTGAGATATGATACAGTCTTTAAAAAATGTAAATAACTGATCAAATGTTGCAACATTATAAGGGAACGTTACAATTGCATCTGTACCATCCATATATTTAACATCTTTAGATTCAGTATTATCTATAAACTTTATTTGACCTTTAGCATTAGCGGGACTAGTACCTTGGTTAGAAGTATTAGTTAAATTAGCATTTAGTTTTCTAGGTGTATCTAAATCATAATAAGTATTATAAACTCTAATTACATCATTAACTTGTAAAGAAACAGCTCTTGTATCTGTTTTAAAAGATATTATTTTAGAGCTTCTAGATTTATTCATTAACACAGTACCAAGCCTTTGTGCCTCAACATTTGTATTAATAAATTTTAAATCTAAATCTTTAGATAATATAGGTTCATTAAAATATTTATCAGGGTAATCTATAAACACTTGATCATCTTGATACTTCTCACTTTTAGATTTAAACTTTAATGTCATTTCATTTAAATTAGAATTAAATCCGTCTTCAAGTATACTTACATCACCATAGATATTAGTATCATCAAAGTTCATAACAGGACTACCTGTTGTGTCTGATATCATTTGAAACTTACCTAAAGTATAACTAAATATAGATTGTGAGTTACTTACTATATCAGATATATTTAAATCTTTACTATCATTAGTATTTATAAAACCATTACATTGATATCTTTTACTTGTTACTGAATTACCATCAGGGTCATTATGTGTAACTAAGGTATCACAAAATACTTTATGATTATAAAATGTTTCTAAATCTATGTCGCTATCCTCTATTGATAAACCACAACCATATATTTTATTAGTTAAATAATCTAATAAACATTCTGCTGGATTACTAGAATAATATCCTCTTGCGGCCTCACCAACTACATAAGGTAACTTAGCAGTAAACCATTGTTGGTGTTCTTGATAAACACCTTGATAAATATTACCATAACTATCTGTACTAGCAGTAGCTTTACGTCTATAGCCATAATTATAAGGGTCACTTGTATAAGCAAAACTAAAATTATTTAATAAATTATCTCTTTTTTGCTCATCAGTACTACCAGTATTAAAATTATAAGTTACAATTGGAAAATAAAATGTACCAGTAACACCTAAATAATCTGTATAAGTATAAATACCCCAAACTCTAAATTGATTACTACCTGTAGATGCATCAGATACACTATAGTTATTTCCCCAATTCTTAATTTTAAGACCATTAATAATTCTATAACCATCATCAGGATAAGATACGCCTGTAGCAGGGTTAGTATAACCTGATGGTTGCCAATAAGTATATGTTGTAGTATTTGAACTATGACTAGATGTATGATGCTCTCCAGGTTCAACAAATACTAATTCAGCACTACCATTAACGCCACTACCATATGCACCACCAGTTCCATTTATGTAAGCTGTTACTGATGCAGGTTGACCAGTATTTGGGTCATCACCTAAATCTACTATTTGTAATGTACCGTTTACATGAACTTTTGTGTGAGAACTACCTATAGCACTACTTGGGAATATCCCTGAAGTAGAATAATATTTTAATTGATTACCTTGAAAATCACTAAAACTTAAATTCCTATCAAATATATCTAAGTTAATTGTATCTCTTAAAGGCTCAGGTCTAGGCGGTGGCCCCGCTAAAGTATTAGCATTAACTATCGTTCTAACTAATTTACCTTGTATTTCAAAACCTAACTTAGATGTTAATCCTGTAACGTTTTCTTCCCTATCATATTTTAATTCAGCGTAAACATATGCAACGTCTGGCATTTGTCTATTCTCTTTATTACCATTCCATTTACCACTAAAAGATTCCATAGGCCCACATCTACCGCCATCAGGAAACTTTATAATTTTTAAATTACCATTTAACCAATCATCAGTGTTAATACCATCAGCATGTAATGCACTTGTTACTGTACCTGTACTATCTAAAGTTAATTTATAATCATCCCAGTAAACATCCCCAATATTATTAATTGGGCCTTCACATAATGCTATTATAAAAGCCATTGTCTGATTATCTTGTGTTATATCTGCATAAACAATACTACCAAATATTTTATCTTCACCGTATACAACAGGAAGTTTATTGGATGGGTCAGCAGGTATTCTCTGTTTAACACCAGGATCTCTTGCAGAACCAGCTCCTCCTCCAGGCAAGTCAGGGCCAAATACTTTTTGTGTTATGTAACTAATAGCTAAAGATAGTGCAAATCTCAATACCGCATTACCAATACCTTTAGTAATTAAACCCCCAACTATAGGTGCTACAGCCGCCATATATTTATCTCCATTCGTAAGTTAATTCTACTGATTTAAAACCTAACTTATCAAACTTTATATTAGTTTTATGATTAGTTAACTTTGCCATTATTACTCTGTCTATTTTATTTTGTTCTCTTTCTTTTTTATAATATTCCTCATACTTTTTAAACATTCTATAAAATGCAGAGCTTTTTCTTCTTTTAGGTTGAACCCATGTTGCAATTGTCACAAGTTCAGTCATTGCTGAAAATATATTAGCATTTTTAAAACCTAATATACCACCAATAATTTCACCATTATCTTCGGCTATTATAATAACACCATTATCAAAACATAAATTACATAATGTTTGATAGTATCTTTTAGTTACAATTAAACCTTTTATTGTAAAATCTGGGAACTCTTTTAGAGCCTCAAATATTTTTTCTACTATATTATCTATATCTTCTTTACTAGCTATCCTAATATTCATTTTATTATCCTTAATCTTCTTTACCAAAATGCGGATTAAACAAAGCCATTGCCGCAACATATTCCATAGACCTATCATTCCCAGAACTTCTTTTAAAAGAACTGTCTGATGTAAATCTACCGTGTGTACTATCTAATATTGTTGATAGTATATTTTTACATTCTAAATTTACTTTTACTTTACCAAACTCTTGATTCTCTTCAGAAACAGAATGAGATTGTATAACACCCTTCCATTTTATATAAGTACCTTCTACAGGGCTAGTCTCATCAAAATCAGCATCTTGATCATTCATCCAACCTTGATAAATAGTTACAATACCACCAACACCATCATATCTTTTTAAAATAGGTATTATAGAATTAGGTAAACCATTTAACTCTACAGTTATCTGATTTGTTTTAACATCTTTAGTTTCTTCAACAGCAGTTAAATTTAATATACCTGTAGCAGGATAAGTTAATTTTGTTTGACCATTATGATATAAATTTAATTTCCTATATGAAGTATTTAAATATAAACTGTGTGTTTCGTTTTCATCAGGTTGAACTACAACAAACTGTACAGGATAACCGTTTTCTGAATCAGAATATTGGTTTAACATTGATCTCATTATAACACCTCCGTAAATTCAAATTTACCATATTGATATAAATTCTTATCTTCATCTTTTGGAATAATAGTTACAGCAGGTTTCTTAGTTAACATTAATCTCATATTAACATCAGGCCCCATTAATGCTGGATAAGTACTAGTATAAAACTGAGCCGCACTAGTAACTCTTGCAGAACTTATAAATCCAGTACTTTGAGATAATGAATCGTTTTGATGTCTTGCAATAGTATTATTAGGAGAATAGTCATACCAACCTGTAGTTCCACTAGAAAATGTAGTATCAAAATTAATTGTAGTTGTAGTACCAACAGTTGATACACTTAAAATCTTTTTAGTATAACTAGTACCAGGAAAAACCCATTGTGGTTGTATATATTCACCAGCTGTATAAGTGTGTGTAGCATTTTCAATTTCTATACCATCTGTAATAAGAGCAGAAACGGTATCATTTAAAAATTCATATGCATTGTAATCTGTAGGATTAGGGCCTGTAGGTGTTGTTAATTCAATTGTACAACCCTCATATTCAGCAGACCAACGAGCACTAAATGTTCCTACATGATCTAAATTAGTTTCATTCCAATATTCATTAAAATTACCACTACCAAAAAATGTAAATACAGGTTCAGTTTTCAATACACTAGTAGATGCACTATCATTAAATAAATTATAAACATGATTATAAATATCTTGTGCTGTAGTTAATGTTCTAGATAATGGTATAGTTATATCATTACCATTACTATCTTTAGCTATTGAATTGTCAGCATTTCTAATAGTTATTAAACCATCTTGATAAGGGTTAGTAATTGTACTTAATACTGTTTCATTACTTACACTTTGTCCTGGTTTAGTAGTTGTAGTTAATACTAATCTTACATTAGGAACATTAAAATTAAATGTTAAAGTACCATCAGGATTACCAACACCTGTAACAGCAGTTAATATTTCACCAAGTTTATTATTAGCATCTTGTTCAGCTTGTGTTAATCCGCCTGGAGCATTACCAGCAATAGATGAAGTAATAGTATTTCTAATATCATTAGCTGTATATAAGCCAGATAAAATATGACACACAGCATAAGTACCGTCAGCATATTGATATGGATTACCAGATGTATCTGTAAATGTAATTAAACCTTGACTGTTTGTTCCTGAACCACCAACCCAATCGTATGATACTTGTTCTGATTCATCACCAACACCATTAACTATTTGATAAGTCTGTTGACTACCTACTGATTGGGAACCAGCACTTAATCCTATATTAGAAACTAAAGGTGTAGATAATCTTATCTTACATGTACCAGCAGACGTAGTTGTAAATGTACTAGTAGTTGAACCTAAAGGTTTTGATATTTGATATACTTTAGGACTATTATAAAATTGTATAAAATCACCAACTTTAAAAATATCTTGTGTATTAGGTTTTAAATTAGTTAAAGTAATTTGTCTTAAAGTAGAATAATCATTATTCATTACTTTTATTTCTGTTTGACCAGCACCTAATTCTACAGCTGTTTTAGACATAATATTGTTACCATTATTATTACTAACATTTACATCTAAAAAGAATATACCATCATCAATACTAAATAATTCATTTTCAACTTCATGATATTGTTCTTCTGTAAGAATAGGTAAATTAACATCTAATGAAATAAGACTTGGGCCTAATCTATGTGTTCTAGCATATCCACCAGTAGTTACAGATCTAGCAGAAGATGCTGATCTATTCATTGATATGTCATTAGCATATTTAAAAATTGCACTATCAGCCATTATCTATTTCTCCCTCTAACACCTCTTGTATTAGTTTGATATGATCTATTAGCACCACCAACTTCAGCTTGAGATGATGATATAACAGCTCTTATCTGATCTATAGCTCTCTGATCTACATTACCAGATATATTAATATTAGTTATGTTTGTTGAACCCATTGAATTATCTTTAACTTTATTTCTTGGTACAACCATTTCTCCTGGAGTTAACATTGCAGGTATTCTGTCTGTGTATGGAGCACCGCCTGGAACCATTCCACCTTCAGAGAATTTAAAGAAGTTACTAAAGAAACCTCCGCCTCCTGATGATAGGCCTCCACTAAATAAACTTGTTATACCACTAAACAATCCGCCTTTTGTTCCTGGAGGGCCTCCGCCTCCTTTAAACAAATTACCTATACCACTAGTTAAAGTTCCTAAGAAATTTTGAGATTTACCAACTAAGGTATCCATTATGTTACCTTGATTTGATACTTCAGCATTTAACTGTCTCTGTTTAATAATCTTTTGATCAGCAATAGTTAAAAATAATTGTTCTACTAATAATTCAGCAGATCTTCTAACCATTGTTTCAGCAATAGATAACGCTACATTTTTAAATGAGTTCTTAGTATTCTCTAATAAAGAGTTACCTTCTTTAATACCATTAACCCATGTATCACCTATGATACCGCCAATCTTTTTAGATTCTATTCCTATTTCAGCTAATCTTTTTCTATACGCTATTACTTGTTTTTGTGTCTCTTCATCAAATAAAACTTTATCTGATGCTGATTTCCTATGAAAGTTTCTGTTAGATAAGTCAGCTCTGTTATTTAATTCAGCTATTCTCTTAGCTTGCTCTTCAGCCGCCGCCTTAGCCTCAGCTTGCATTTCCCTTTGTGGTGATGGTTGACTATAAGATCTTCTCTCTTCTAATTTAGCTTTATACTTGTCAGCCTCTTTAGTTAGAGTAGTGTACTTCATAGCTAATCTGTCAACACCATACTCTTGTTTTCTTAATGCACTATTAATTTGATTAATTCTTTTTACATTATTTTCTGATGTACCAAAACCTATAGCTTCTTTAAATTCATACCAGGCTTTACTAACTTTTAAAACAGCTTTGTACAACATATCTTTAAGTTTTTTAGCTATCTTACCTAGATCTACATCTAATAAAACTAATGCAGGTAAAACTAATTGTATAGCAGTAAGAAAAATACCTAAAGGATTCATCTTCATAGCAATGTTTAAAGCTTTTTGTGAAAGCGTTAAACCTTTAAGACCTTTTGTAGCTCTAAATACTTTTACAGTGAATTTACCTAACTGTGCTACTAAACCACTTATTACACCGCCAACTTTTAAAGCGATATAAACTTTAGTTGCAGTTATAAATAGATCAAAATTATTAATTACAAATCTTATAGCTCTCTCTAAAGATTGAAAACCTCTAGCTAACTTCTCACCTATCAGTTCACCATAAGCCTCAAATAAACTTTGGTTTGCACCTAAATCTTTATTTAAATTAGATATCTGTTCTTTTAACGGGCCAAAAAATGATTTAGACACAATAGATCTAAATTGAAAGTACTTATCTTGTACCATTGAAACTTGTCCAGTAAGTGTGTTAGCAAGTAATTTAGTTGCATTACCAAACTCACCACCTGGGCCAAATACTTCAAAAAATCTTTTTCTAGTTTCCTCAACTGATACTTTAGCACCAGCCTCAAATCCTAACATAGCTCTAACACCACGTTCTCTGAATATATCAGCAGACGCTATACCACCAGCAAACGACCTTTGAATTTGTGTTGCTGTTTGTTGGAAGTCTAGACCAGTAGCCGCCGCAACGTTACCAGTAATCTCCATTATCTTAGATAGCTCATTAGCATCTTCAGAAATAACGGCTAAGTTACCTGAACCTGCCGCAATCTCTTCTAGTGAGAACGGTACTTTAGCCGCAAAAGCCGCTAAACTATCAAAAGCTTTACCACCTTCTTCTACAGAACCAAATAGTAGTTGAAACCTATTTTGTAGTTGCTCTACTTGATTACCTGCACTGAAAGTGTCTTTTACAAATTTACCAACACCAAAAGTTACAGCTCCTAAACCTGCAACAACACCAACTTTAAGAGTTGTACCTAACGCCGCAAAAGCACTAGTAGCTCTAGCCGCACTACGTTTAAGTGAGTCTAAGCTTTTTGATGCTAATACACTATTTCTAGATACTTTGTTAATATCATTGGCTAAAGCTTTTACCTGGCTTTGACCCTTGATCTGTGTATCTATTACTATTTTTGCCATATATGTTTCCGTGTTAACACAATATCGTGTTTATACTCGGTTAAATTCTTGTTTTATATTCGACTCTTACTTCGTCAAATTCTTCTTCAAATGCAGATTCTATAAATTTAGCAGGAGCTTGTTTAGAGTTCCCTTCGTTCAAATCTTGTATGTATTGAACACCATTAGTAACGTAAATCCTTTGTGGTTTATCTAAAGGTCTTAATACATTTAATTCTGCTTGTGGGTTACTTTCACCCTTACCATCAGGTGGTTCAGCTGTATCATAATAAGTTTCTGTGTAACCTGTCCACCATGCATTTCTAGCCGCACCAGTATCAACAGGTGTAGCCTTTTTAACTTTAGCTGTTGCCCTAAATACAGCGGCCCTAGTTGTCTTCTCAGCAAATTTATCAACATCCTTCATAGCGTCTGATGCTAATTTAGTTAATCCTATAGTAGTTATAGATTTTGCCATTAGACAACCTTACCTTTGTTAACACCATTTTTAATAGTATATCTTCCACTACCAAAACCATTAATGTTAACTTCTTTTTTTAAATTCTTAAATAATTCTTTTTCTTTTTTGTCTTTTTTAATTTTATTAGTGTAAGACTTTAATACTTTAGTATCTCTCATAAAACACTCCTTAAAGATAAGGCGGTATTAACCGCCCTACCTATTTATTTATTACTTAATTGATATAGTTTTTAGTCTCTTATGTTCAGGCACTATCTTCTCTAAATCAATTTTAAGTAAGCCGTCTTTTAACTCAGCTCCCTTAACTTCAACATCATCTGATATTGTAAATGATTTGCTAAAATATCTTTTAGATATCCCCTTGTGAATGATAGTATCTTTTTCCTCAGAAACCTCTTTTGCTTTGGATTTAATCGATAGCAAACTATTTTCCAAAGTAATGTCGATGTCTTTTTTACTATAACCAGCAAGAGCAAGTTCAATACAATATTTATTATCACCTGTTTTAATAATGTTGTAAAAGGGGAAGTTTGGAATATACTCATTGTCAAACATCCTTTCAAAGTGATTAAACATGTCATCAAACCCGACAGTCATTGGTTTTAGTTTATTGAAAATAGATAGATTATTAATCGTCATTATTTACTCCTTTATTAGCAAGTTTATTATTAGAAGCTTTATCGCCTTCTAAAAATGATATCTTATTTTTCTTAGCAATAGATTTTAATTGTTTTAAACCTTCTTGCATTTTTATATCATTATCATCTATAGATTGTCTCATCATTTTTAATGTTGGAAACAATTCATTTATTCTCAATGGTTTTGTACCCTGGTATGTTGTTTGTGCTATTACAGCAGATCTATGATCTTCTCGCCAACCGTAAGGTCTTTTATTAAAATATTCAATCCAACCATAATATTCTTTAGAAGACATATTATATAGTTGATCAATTGTTATACCTAATTGGAAGGCCATCTCATATTCTGCTAGCTCTTCTTCCCCAACGTACCACCATTATCATCTTTTGCACCTAATCCGTTATAGATTAAGATCTCACTAGACAATTCTGTTAATGATTTAATAGGGAAGTTTTCAAATTCTTCATCCTTCATATCTTCAGCACCTACTACTGTAGATCTAAAAATTGCAGATAAGGTTTTCATCCCTGTTACATCATCCTTATGTTTATCCATAAGCTTTTGTAAATCTTTAACACCCTTAACTGTTAGTTGTTTGATCTCCACTTCCTGATTCAGGAACGGTATCTTCTTCGTTATGTCCACTAGTTTTATGTGTTTCATTTTCATCCTTTTTATTATCTTCTGGTTTTTGATATAAATGTTTATTATTTGCCTCAAAGTCTTCCATTAATTTTCTAATTTTATGTAGAACGTCTAATGTCTCGAAGACTTCATTCTTACTTGGTACATCTTTTAGTCTGTCATAAGTTTTACGAATAGATGTATCAATAGCCTTTTTAATATGTAATGACGTGATGCGTAGCACGTAATACTTGTTAAATGGTTTATTCATTTTTATTATACTCATTTCTATTTCCTTAGATAATCATTAATTTGTGTTTTATATTTTTCTATAAAAGATAATCTAACATTACAAGAATGACAGAGTAATCCTCGTACTTTACCTGTAGTATGGCAATGATCAATCGCTAATCTTTTAATACGATTAGATTGCGTTGCTCTTTCAGGCTTATTACAAATTTTACATTTGTTATTCTGATCTTTTTTTAATTTCTCATAATCAGATACAGTAATGTTGTATAATCTTAATAATCTTTTATCACTATGATTATTCCATTTGTGTTTATTTCTTAGATAGTATTTTTTATTATATTCTTTTAATGTCATAAAATTGTCCTTATGAATGGTTTTAATGTGCTGGGGATTTTACACCCCAACACAAAAATTTTATTAGTCAGCAAAAGGGCCAACATAGTCACCTTGAGTACTCATAGTCAAAGTTGCCTGATTTG